>Ga0214923_10000712_pt1 | contig 49396 bp, 43 predicted proteins | sample LL1510_MetaG_FD_177993 | JGI IMG/M metagenome (GOLD analysis project Ga0214923, IMG submission 177993) | Freshwater microbial communities from Lake Lanier, Atlanta, Georgia, United States - LL-1510 | ecosystem: Environmental > Aquatic > Freshwater > Lake | place: USA: Georgia | collected...
TGATTGCAAAGAAAACTATTCAAAAAGGTGATGAGATTGTTTGGTGTTACGGATACCCGCCTGGACAGAGAAATTACGAAACTGAATGCGAGAAATCTGGTTTATAATCAAATCAAATTGAATTAAATATTATTTTTTGAATAAAATGAATAATAATTATATTTTCATTTAATAAAAAAAATGGGAAGCAATCAATGTAAACAACAAAGTTTGGAAAATGAACCAAGAAAAGTTAAAGTTAAAGAAAACTCAGATGAAGAATCTAAAGCTAGTTATGAATCTGTGTATGACGCTGAAGTTGGATCTAAAGCTGAAGCTAAATCAGGATCAGAATCCAAAGATGGAAGAAAAAAAAGCAAAGGGAGGAAGAAGCGTTCAAAGAAGCGTTCTTTAAAGAAGAAAAAATGAACTTTGTTGATTTAAAAATGAGTGATGTTTATTATATAGTATGAATTATGAAATAGAAAATGAATCTTCGCAAAATGAAGTCGCGGAATATGTCTATGAAAATAAATCTCAATTATTGAACAAATTGACGAATGTGATTGTGAAAAAGAGTAGATGTGGTGAGGAAACAACATGTATTGGCTTTGGCGAATATGATTTTAAGTTTAATAATTCAGTGATACATATCAAATACAACGAAGAATCCACTCCTAAACCTGGTCATGATAAGATCAAATATTTCAAGAGGATGATAATATCATGTAGCGATTGCGAAGAACCGATAGTTGAATTTATGAAAGAACTCAAGGAGAAGAAAGGAAGTAATAATCTGTTGAATATTTATGTAACAGATGAATATGGAAATTGGTCATTATACAATAAGATTGAACATCGCAAAATTGATACTATTTATATAAACCAGGAAATTAAAAGCAAGTTACTTGAAGACATCAAAACATTCATAGATAGTGAATCTGAGTATAACAAGTTTGGCATTCCTTATAAAAAAACATTTCTTTTGACGGGAATACCAGGCAGTGGAAAAACATCATTAATTAAGTCTATTTGTAACTACTTTAACATGAACTTGTCGATATTATCTGTTCAGAAAAATTTTGATAACGCAGCTTTGTTAAATTCAATAAAGAGAATAGAGGATGATACTATATTATTAATTGAAGATGTAGATAGTTTCTTTGAAAAAAGAACTGGTGTTGATGCACCATCAATAACGTTTAGTCAATTCATCAATGTTTTGGATGGAGTTTTATACAAGCATGGAATTATTACATTTTTAACAACAAATCACCCTGAAAGACTAGATAATGCTCTTTTGCGAATAGGGAGAGTTGATAAAATCATACGAATAGACTATCCGTCAAAAACAAACATAAAAAAGTTGTTTTTTGATGTATTGAAAACATCAACGAATGAGGGTGATTTGAAAGATATGTTTGATGATTTTTATGGATGCATCAATGACCAGAAAATTACAATGTCAGCTATCGTGAACTTTTTATTTAGGTATAAACTGGACTGGAAGAAAAATTTGGATGAGTTGCTATTAACTAATTCATTCATAAAGGAAACAATGAATGAAAAGAATGAAAATAATTTATATAGTTAAAAAGATTTTTTTATTATGATTGATATAATAAAAAAAAATGAATAGTTATGTTCACAAGAGTAGTATTTCATATTCAGATAATAATCAACAAATGCAATTGAATAGAATAAATAATAATGGTGTATTTAATGCAAATTACAGACATTTTAACAATTTGGGTGGCTTAGTTGAGAAAAATTTTAATAATGAACAGCAATTAAACGATTTTATTACTAGTTATAATATTATTCTGGATAATGCTTCCACGGATCAAATATCAAAGGAGTCTCCATCCTCTCTATTTATGCAGCCTCCTCTCAATAACTACGATGACAAACCCGACAGATACGAGAGAGATGGTCTCGATAATATGCCTTATTATATCGCCAATATATACTCAAAAAAAAGCAAGGAGGGTCTGCTATCTTCTCCAGCTGATAGTAGTAATGTATATAGGAAGTCAAGGAAACGGGGAACGAAAAAACAAAGTCGGAAAATTGACGGGAAGCGACGTAGTATTTGTAGAGAATATCTCGGAAAAAAAATAGGAATCAATATAAATGAAGGGGTTTATAAATCAAGAGCACAAGCAATTGCTGTCGCATATAGTCAAGTTGGTGAAAAATACCCTCAATGTAAACGCATTCTGAGAATAAGGTCAAAGAAGTCAAAGAGACGATCTAGAAAATGAAAGTCAAGTGTAGATCATCATATCTCGTCTCTTCTTTTTGTAATCAGATATATCTTCATGTAAAATAACATCTATTTTACATTTTTTCGTTGGTTGAGATGATGGTTCAAAATCATCATGCTTTCTCTTCTTTGTCAAAGGGATTTCTTTTGTTTTTACTTTTTTGTGAATGTGACAACATATTTCTAAATCTTCACCTCCTTCAAGCTTTCGTTTAGTAGTCATATTTATTATCATAGAGAACATTTGTTTAAACTACAAAAATCTTGTGCAAGATGTAATTAAGAAATATTCAATGGGATATGTTGGAATACATGTATCCGTATCAAGTCTTGTTGCATCCAAGATTCTGAAATTATTCGTTAACAACATGTCATAAACTTCTCTTAGTAAAATTGTGCGTCCAATATTATAATTGGAAATGTTAAAGAGGAAATCTCTTGCATATGATATTGGGTTCAGAGAATAAGTTTCATTTGTGATAATTTCATTGATGAACATGAATTTCGATTTCTTGTTCTTGTAACGAATATTATTCACAATCTCTTCACAAATTGTGATGGAATTGTAAGAAAACAGATTTACAAAAATTATGATATCGTATTCAAAGCTCTCTAGGAATTCAAAACTCTTTGTTTCGTCATCATAAATAATGCTTTCAAATGAAATTTCTAAGTCAGACATATATTTTTCATTTTCTGTTATATAATTCGGGTTAAATTTGATTGTTCCGTTTTCAAAGAATATGTTTAGAATGCGACTTCTGCGTCTTATTTTCTCACTTAAGAAAAATTCTTTGTATAATAGAATAAAATCTATCATTTTATTATATATAAAAATCGAAGATATAAATTTTCATTTTTTTAATGTCGCCTTATTATAAAAAATAAACATGGATGATATTACAATGAATACTACGTATCCTGATAGCACCGTAAATAATGTTGACTATAATACTACTTTTCCCGATAGCACCGTAAATAATGTTGACTATAATACCACTTTTCCCGAGAATGATTATATAGATGTTGGCGATGATAATATAAACTTAAATTCTGGTTCTGGTTTAAATTACACAGATGATCCTATAAATGTAATGTATTCAGGCACAGGAACAAATGATCTTGCGAATATAATATATTCCGGAACCGGAATGAATTATATGGATTTTGACAGCATTATTTCTAGCTATACAGGAACAGAAGATACTGGTAATCAAGTGGTTAACTACGAAATTAGTGGCATTCCATCTTATAATCAGGTTCCGTATTATAAAAAAAATGAATGTGATTATAGAGGAAAATGGGGATCAAAAGATGAAGCGAATATAATTAAACAGTGTAATAAATGCGTTTCAAATAATGGATTTTACGGAGAGAAACAATATTTCTGTGACGGAAGCTGCATAAGTAGATACAGGCAATCTGTTTGCCCATCAACTGGTTTGGTTGCGACTAATATTGAACAGTGCAAAAATCCCTGTTACAAATCCCCCCCGGTATTAAATGGATTTTGCAAAGACGATTTTGATTGTGATATAAAAGATGAATGTTACAAGGATGAAAAATTCTATAAAGGAATAAAAGGTGTTTGTTTAAGAAGGGAGAATTATAAATTTATTGGCATAATGTAAATAAATGATATTCTTTCTTATAATAAGGCTTTTCTTAACTAACGATAGTTAAGAAAAAAAAACAAAAACGAATTTATATAAATCTATCATCAGTCCACATTGTCATTGTCGACAAATATCATATCGTCTGATTCAAACTGCTTAATGCTTTCATCTATTAATTTTTCCAACTCGGATGATGTTATTATTTCTGAAACAGGGGATGATGGCGTTGAAGAGACAACAGTTGTTGCTTCGTCATTTTGATTATCGTCTGAAGAAGAATTTTGTTGAATGGTTCGTTTGAGATTTTCAATTTCATTTTTGGATTTGTTAATCTGCTTATTCATCTTCTTGACCTTTTTCAATAATTTCTGTATCTGGTCTTCTTTGTTGTCATTAACATCCTTGTTTTCAATTTCATTTTGTGCAACTGTGATCGGATTTGAATGAGAATAATTGTAAACTGTCTCTATATCAGAACACATTATAAAAAAGAAGATTATGTACAAAAATGCATAACTATTTCTTGACATGAAGTATAAAAACAACAATATCAATAAACTTAAAATGATTGACATAAATATAGCAGTGATTTTCTTGATCATCAAGTATTTTTGATTATTCTCGTCTATATTCGTTTTTGTTATTTGCGATTCCATATTTATTATTTAAGCGGATATTTTTATTTTTATTTACAAAAATAATTTTTCTTTAAACAACTTTAGTTTACAGTTAGTTGAGTTCTTTCAATGGTCATTTCAGAATCCGTAAGTTCTGTTATATCATAAGTAAGACCATTTATTTTAATTCTCCGTTGTAATGCTAATTTAGATGTGTATTGTTCAGGAGTAATAATATTATTTTCAAGATCTCGGATTTCAAAAGGTAATCCTGATTGCGTCCATTTATTGTCCGAATTTAAAATCAATTTTATAACCATTTGATTACTGTTTTCATAGTTTAATACAGATGCTGACGATGATGTTGATGATATTGTCGTTGATGCTGACAATGATGATGACGATGATGCTGTCGATGATGCGGTCGTTGATTTTTCCTTATTTGTCAAATATGGAACAATCACAAATCCAATTACTAAACCAAATGCTATTATTGTTAATAAAGATGCAGACAATCCTATTATTATTTTACGATTGGTCATTTTTTATTATTAATAATAAATAATAAAAAAAAATCGTGTTTATATTGATAACAATGTTGTAAAATAGCTATCACCATCTATTTTATATCCTACAATTGATATTTTGTAATTATTTGGATGATTTGCATTGACTATGTATTTTTTGATCTCCTGAGAATTAACATATGAAAACAAATTGAAATTGTAATTTCGGCTATCGCTATCTTCTTCCTCAACATAATACCCAACATTGTACTTTTTCTCTATCCAGTCAACTGCAATCTTCATGGCATTCTTAAATGAATTCGTATTTTGCGCTAAATATGTTTGACTGTTGTTCACCAAATCATTTTTGAAAAAATATGGCTGAATTAAACTCGGATATATTGAATCGTATATGACATATTTCTGGACATCATCACTGTTTTGCTTACTAAATATCCATTCTAAAGTAAACTTTTCATCTTTCAAAATGATTTGATTTGCATACTGCTCAAAATCGTCTGTATCTGAATAGAAATTTTGCAAGAATGTATGATTCCTATAATTCATCACTGTATGAAAGTTTCTATTTATTTCAATACGTAAATTGTACATCAATTTTTTTAACATCTCGTCTGAATTTAAAACCAGTTTTCCGTCTTTGATAATTCCAGATGTTCTTAATGAGAATCTGTTTAACAATTCAAAATTATCATAATAAGAAAAGGTGTCATCAATCAAAATCTTTGCATCAATGAAATTATTAAGTAAATCCTGATCAACGACTTCAACATTTAATAACGGATTTAATTCCTGCTGTTCATAAATATAATTAGAATAAAACCATATGAAATACTCTGATATGTAATTGGCTATTTTCTTATTTATTTTGAATAAACCCAGATAATTTTCATCGTTAAAGCCAATCATTAATGAGAATTTTTCATCCTTTATTTTCATATTTGGAATCGTGTAATTTCTGAAATAAACCATGACATCCAATGAACCGAATTTCCCATTTAATTCAGTCATTTTACTTTTATCATCCTTTTTGATTATTTTCTGTGATAGATTTTGCAAGTTCAAATTTGAAATGACATCGTTAACTGCATTATTGTCATCAATGAGATAGAATTTATTGTCTATTGGAAGATCGCGCGGTGATATTGGTTTTTTCAAAAATAATGAAACAGTTTTGTCGTCATTGTGTTTAAAATTCAATACGCGAGTTTTTCCGAACTCATCCACATATTGCGAAACCGGATTAAGTTTATTTAAATTATCATCATCATTTTCATCTAAATAATTAATATTATCTAATCTATTATATATATAGATAATCTTTTGGGCGATTTCAGACTCATAATCAAATTCACATTGAACATCATTTGTCTTTTTATTATTTGACAACGCGATGATTTCACATTGTGGATAGTCTGTTATATCACTTTCACTTCCTCCATGAATATAAATGAAAACGCACTTGTGTTTTTTGTTTGTTTTATAATATCCATCCTTGTGATGCGGAAGTGACATATACTCTGTGCCATCATCATTTCTAATGAATAAAAATATATTATATTTGTAATATTCCTCAAGTATTCTAATGTACTGAAGAGGATTAAAGTATGATTTCACATCCTTGATTTCCTTTTTAATATCTCTTATGGTTTTATCATAGTTTTCTTGTTTTGAAAGAGAAGAATATCTTGAAAACATTCGTCTAAGATCTTCTGTGTAAAGCCAGAATTTATTATCTTCATTCGTCGGTGATAGACTTTTGATGGTTTGAATACAGTCTATGAAACTATTCGCGCTCTTTTTGACCCCAAAACGATAAAACGCATATCCTTCATTATTTTGAAGATTTTCAAACAGAATGTTTAGTTTTGATGGAAGCATTCCGCTACAAAATTCTTTTACGAACTTATTCGTCTTTATCTTATCTTGTTGGTGTTTACTTAATTCGGACTTTATTGCCTCGGCGTTCTTGTTTTTCACAAATTCAGAATCATTATTTTCATCTTCTTTCTTTTCCTCTGCTTCTTCTATAATCATTAATTGATTATCTTCGCTTACATCATCACCTTCAAAACGATAAAAATTTGCAATAACTGGATCTTCCTTCTTCGCTTCTAATAATTTTTTTCTCTGTGAAACAGGAAAGCAGCATGGTAAATATTTGAAAATGTCGTTGCCTTTTTTGAAGAATTTATTTTCTTTCAATCCAGGATATATGTGTTTATTCTTTCTGTTTCTCTCGGAATCACATATATATCTACGCGGTTGAAACCCTTTTAATTCCTTACTCGGGAAAATCAATATGTCTTGATTATTTTCAATTGAATGTTTATACATATTAGATTCATCTACTTCTGTGCCGTTCAAAATATTCTCTTGATAAGCATTATAATCATCGTCTATATTAACAGGATATTTCTGGCATATGCTACGAATATATTGACCTTTAGTAAATATTTTCGGTTCTATGTTTTCAAGTAGCTTTGATTTTACTTCGGATTTCGTAATGTTCTTCTTCTCCTTTGTCACATCCTTGAATCCTTTTATGTAAAGACGATATATTTTTGATATATTGTCGAATTCTTTATAGTAAACCTCTAAAAGACGTGATAAAATGAATTGAAAATTCCTGACGCTTTCAATATTTTTGCATTTTTGAATATGAACTTGTATATATGAGTTTTCAGAAAAATATTGATCGCTCTTTTTCAAATTTTTGTATTTGTCATTCTTCTGTTCAATCAAACTTGCTTTTATTTCACCTGTACTCTCGTGATTAAAACGGATTGTTGTTTTTGACATCGGTATTCCTTTACTCTCGTTAATACTTATAAACTTGCTGAAAGTAGGATTCGTCATTATAAGATCACACAATACTGTTTTATTCAAGTTCTTGTTCGGAAAATCATAAACACCTCTAATTAACGAACACGACTCGCTTTCAATTGGTATGTCATGCTTCGGAAAAAGATTAAAAAATGCATTCATTAAATATTCTTTGGATGTAGAATTTATGTTAAAGTCAAACACAACGTTAAACATTTCATCTATTGTCACTTTCACATAGTTTATATCAAACTCCCTCTGTTTTTGTTTGGTCTGTTTTTCCAATAGTTTGACATCCTTGTAATTTTTCTCTTGTTTATTACGATCTGAATCTTCTTGTTCTTCATCTTCATCATCTTCGTCGTAGTCATCGTCTTCCCCACCCCTTTCTTCTTGTTCCTGTTTTTGCTGCTCTTCACTTTCTTGTTTTCTCTGTCTATTTATTATTCTCTCCTTCTGAACATAAAAAGATATAAATCCATCATCAACGGAACCATCTTTTTTAACCCAGTGTTCAGGCGGAACAAAATCACTAAATATTTTATAGAACCCATATTTTTTTAACGATGCAAATTTAACGATTGGATTCAATTCAATAAAATTGAATAGATCAAGTAAAGATATTGTGTTTGGTATATCTAATTTCAAGTTCAGAATATTTTCTTCAAGTATAAAATCCGTGTGATCAATACCAGAAAGTCTACTTATGTAGGAATTGATGTCGTTGTTATCGGTTTCCTTGGATTTGAATTCGGCAATTTCCTTTTCAAATTCTTTCCTCTCCTTTTTATAATTGATTAGTAAATCAGATAGATTTTCTTCGCTGTACACAATGTTCATGGCATTCAGAGATTGAAATAATGAATCTAAAATAGTCGGTATGAACATTTCGTTATTGTTTTTTTTGAATTCGTTTAGTAATTCAATATATTTTGTATTGTATATAATAAATGGTCTCACAATATCTTTCAGAAGATTGTATTTTTTAATCTTTGAAGATATTGAATCGTTAAAGAAGTTAGAGAAATATTCACTCGTATGAGAATAGTTCAAAGCGTTACTCACATATTGCTTAATCGTATTTAATAAATCTTCAACTTCATATCTATCGTTATTTTTGAATTCGGAAAAAGACGAAGGAAAATGCAAATATTTTGGCAACGTATTTAATTCAATTGAAATTTTTTCCTTGATGGTTTGTTCAGAATCTAGAGCTGATATTTTTATTTGCTTATCGTTAAAAAATATATTCATTTTATTATATATTTTTATAATTTTTATTTTATTTAAATTATAAAAATTGATGGAAGGATATTTATTTACATTGGTGTTGGCGTCGGTGTTGGTTCAGGAGCTTTAAGTGGATCTAGTGGTAGTGGATCAGTGCTGCAGATTTTGTTAAAGTAATCATTAAATCCGTCGGCGAAAGTTTGTAAATCTTGGAGTTGTCTACCCCCTTCATAAATAACTTTCTTTCCTTTGTAGTATACGATGTAGCTTGGAAATCCAAATAAATTGGGATAGATTTTTCCTAGGCGTGGTTGTAAATCCTTGACTAGCTGCTCATTGCTATCGGCTTGAATGGAGGCGCAGAAAAATTTATCTACATTGTTCTCAGCAAATTTCTGAAAATCTGGTTTCGCCATTCTACAGTATCCACAGAAATTAGCTTGCAACATTATAAATACTGGCTTGTCATTTTGTGGAATATTTTTGTTTATTATGTTACCTTCATCATCAAAATCAGATGAATCTAAATAAGCGACTGGTTTTATCATGTATTCCATTTTTGTATTTATTATAAAAAGTGTTTTTATAAATTATTTTTTTTTATCTTCTTTAAATAAAAAAATGATATCTCCCAAAAGAAGAAGTCCCCCTTCACCTGGTTATGAAATTAACCCTGCAACCGGACGCAAAAGAAAAGCATGTCCACCCGGAAAAACAAGAGGTCCCCGCGGCACTTATTGTGTTAAAATTAGAAAAACCAAATCTCCCAAGAAGAAGAGATCTCCTGGTCCTGGCCATGAAATTAACCCAGCCACCGGAAGAATTAGAAGATCGTGCCCTCCTGGAAAAACAAGAGGTCCCCGCGGTTATTGTGTAAAAATTAGAAAGTCTAAATCTCCTAAGAAGAAGAAGTCTCTTCAAGCTGGTTATGAAATTAATCCTTCTACTGGACGACAGAGAAAAATGTGTCCTCCTGGCAAAGTAAGAACATCTAGAGGAACTTGCGTCAAAGATAGACCTTTAAGGAAATCCAGATCTCGGGGATATAGACATGACGATTGCTGTGTTTGTCTAGAAGATAATGATCATTTTACTAGAAATTGCAACCATCCATTATGCAGAGATTGTCTCGGGGGAATGCGAAGAAGTGGACGAACTGTAAAATGCCCGCTTTGCAGAGGTAACATTAATAATGGATTGAAAAGGATACGTGTCTAAATATTGAATCAGTTTTTAATTTTTTATTCAAAAATGAAATAAAAAATTACACTAAGAAATTCCTTATACCGTTCATATTTTTTGAATGAATACTTGAGTATTGTGATTGGAGTGGATCATTCTGTAGCATTTTTTATAAGCATTTAGAAAAGCATCTATTCCAAAACTTGCATCATGCCATCCGTAATCATCAAAAATCAAATATCCACCCACTTTTAGCTTACGAAATGATAGAACGGCATCTTCAATTATGAACTGTGGTTCATGATTCCCATCTATATAAATAATGTCAAAATGATTATCGGGTAGTTTAGGTATTTCATCGTGAGAAAATCCTCTATGAATAATAACTTTTGAAGTATCCTCAATGTTCTCTTTTATATTTCTAAGAAATGATTCATATATCCCATCTTGTTTACCTTTGTATTCGGGATATTCATCATAATCAATCCACGGATCTATACAATGCAATTTCGTGTCTTTGTGTTTTCCGTAATAAGATTCTGCGAATGATATCAAGTTCGCGCCGTAAAATGCCCCGATTTCTAAATAATTTATGGGTTGATCATCAGACGGCTTCGGAACAAGTCCAAACCAATTATCAACACATCTGTATTTTTCGCCTTCAATTTTCATTTATATTCACAAAATCTTTTTTTTATATATCATTTTAAGAACAAGAATATAAGTTGTATATAAATACCATGACGTATATTCCGATAACCTGCTTTGAAATTAAAAAAGTGTCAGCAACACCTAAAATTACATATCTTAAATTTTACATTAATAATAGCAACTTCATTACATTTCCATTCATATCTGAAAATATCCAGGAGGAAATTATCGTTAAATTCCAAAAGGTTCTTGAAGGTAAAGAAGTTGTTGTTAATTTGAAATTGAATGATGATTGTTCTTATAAGGAATCTAAACTATTGCAAATCAAAAAAGAATACATATTGTTTGATATAATTAAACACTATCAAGACGATTCCGATTCAGTTATACAAGAAACCTATCTAATATTTGAAAACAATTCTATATTTAGAAATGCAATTAGAAAGTTCATAAACGACAACCAATAATAATCACAAACTTGTTTTTTCTTAACAAAAAGTTAGTTAAGAAAAAAATCAAAATTGAAAGGTCAATATATATATATATTTTTCATTTTCACAAGTAAACGCCAATGGAATGTTGATATGTTTCAACAGGGAGACTATAAATTTCCTTAATATGTCCATCCCTAACATATCCATCCCATAGAAATTTCATTTGTGGTATGTAAACATCGTCAAAAATTAGAATGCTTTCTTTCTTTGACATCCCCAAAGTATTAAAGAAGTCGCAATTTGCATCATTAAATTCGTGACTACCATCAATATGAATGATATCATATACTTTATCTGGATTCTGTTGTTTGAATATAGGCAGAATTGTAACGGAATTGCCTTTATGAAGAGTCAATCGTCCAGGAAAACATTCTGACAAATATTGAAAACAGAGTTCAGTGTATGAATGTTCACATATGTCAAAGCAATCAATCTTATTTTCCGGATTAGAAATAAGAAATAATAAACACGAATGTCCGGCATTAAAACCAATTTCAATAATGTTCTTACCTTTTCGGCCCACGCTAAATAAATTAATCTCCTTATTAAGACTATTTATTCTTTCAAACGAGAGATGTTTGTAAAAACAATTACCTTCCATCTCTTCGCCTGTGCTTTTTACTATATCCAGAAGTTTATTGAAAATCTCCTCGTATTTTTCTATATGTGATAGATATTCTTCCTTTGTAATATAATTAATCAAGGAATTCGCTGTAGTATAACAAATCTGCCGCTCTTTTTCCTTTTCATTTTGCAGTTTTTTATCTAAATGATCTCTAACTGGTCCAGATAACCAAAGCATTCTGTCATTATAACTTTTATCATCATCTATATCATCCATTCTATCAGGACAGTAATCTTTCATTAAATAACTAAGTAGGTCCCCGCGAACTCCGGCAAAATGCAAAATGAAATGTCCTGGGAAATAATTATACCAATATGAATTGAATTCAGTTGGATCAGCTACGTGGATGCGTTTTCTACATCCCAAAGCATTCAAATCATGTAGATTTATAAATGATCCCTGTTCCCAATTCAAATATCTTTGATTTTTGTCTTCCTCTGGATCAAATTCATTATCATACACTTTTTGAATGAATTCACGAGAGAAATCTGTGTTTTTCACAAATATAACACCAGTATTAATCATTCGCCAATCACTTCCGCAAATTATATCAACCGTATTGTATTTTTCAATGAAAGACTCTAACTTTATTTCAGAATTCATTATTAATATATCCGCGTCAATCCAGACTAAATAATCATATTCAGATAAGTATTTCAAAATAAGCAATAATTTACTCCAAGGAATCGGTTTGTCTGCATTGTAAATAGTATCGTCCTCAATAAAATCATATTCGTGTTTTCTGCAATATTTAATTTTATTGATCAAACTATATTTGGTATATTCTCTATACTTCTCACCTATACTTAATGAACACACACCAATCTTAATTTTCTTATCCATTTTTTAGATAAAAAAATCCATATCTATAAATCTAATTTATCGTTCAGAGTTGTAATTTATCCAAACACTGACATCAAACTAATACTGGTTGGGGGATAGACGCATATTCTTCTTCGTCCACTATCTCCATCTCCGCGAAAGTTTGATCCTTAAGTTTTTTTTCCATAAGAAGTTTATGACGTCTTGATTTCTTATGTCGTCTCATAAATTTACTAGATAAAATAAAACCACACTCGCATATTTCATCATCGTCACATCCATTATTTTTAGAACATTCGTCTTCATCATCTTCTTCAGATTCTTCAGATTCTTCATCACTTTTTTCATTTTTCATTTCTTCAATCAAATCCATAAACATTTCATGTCTTGTGGATTTCATGTGCTTTTGTAAACAATTCAACGATATTACCATACCACAATCACATCTTTTCTTGGCAGCATCTAAAATTTCAGTTTGATTATTGTTTTTAATTTCCATCAATATGATATGTTTTTCAGTTTTCTTGTGTTTGTTCATTTGATAATGAGTTACTATTAGTCCACATTCACATTTTTCTTTCTTCCGTCTTTTAGCGGCGATCTTTTCCGTGTAATTTTTATCATAGTATTCTTTTCTAACATCTTTGATTTTATCTTTGTTTTCTGCATACCTTTTTTTGCTTTCGTCTAAAATAAATGATTTATTATTAGAATAGTATTCATTTGCTTGTTTTTTCATATCTTCCTTATTTTTTTCATAATATTCGTTGCTTTTCTTGATTCGTTCTTCTCTATTTTCTTCATGATCAATTTTGCGAAGTGCACTAAAAGCTTCTTCATTTTTAATTTTATATTCTTTTTCTCTTTCTTTCAACTCTTCTTTCTTTTCTTCACTATAGCCGTCTATTACTTCTTTTCTATTTGTCTTCCATTTTTGTGTATCTTCATTTGTATATGTTCTTTTCGCATAAACAATATGTTCTTCGTGAACATTCTCATAGAATTTCACACATTCGTCAATTACTTTTGTGAATATTGAAACATCAGGTTCTGGTAATAAAAACACGTCTCTACCTGCTTTGCATCTATATTTACCAAGCTTCATTAAAACTGACGCCTCTACTATATCCATCAATTTTGAATTTTCTAAAGAAATATGATATACTACTTTAAAATCATGTAATTTATTGTGATTATATTCTTCTTTACGATTATTCAAATCTGTCGCCTTGCCAATAATGTATTCACCAATTTTCTCCGATTCTTCCGTGGTCATTAGATATACTACGTTCTTATATTCGATAATTTCTTTTGGAGGCTTTACATACTTCTTAGTTAGTTTTATGAGTTCTTCCTTGGTTTCTTCTATAATATTATCTTTTTCTTCTAACTGTAATCTTAACTCATTAGATTCTTCGTCTATTACTTCGTGAAGAGTTTCTTCTAGCTTAATATAATATTCGTGGATTTCATTTGATTTTGATGTATTCGCTTTCAAACACATTTTCTTGAAAGTTTTGATGTTTAGCATAATTTTTTCACTCGGTCTTCCATTGGAGAGGTTTTCCACCGAGTGGTGGGAAACTAATTTGAAGTCTATATCAGCTTTAAAATGTTTTTCTAAAAATCTTTTCGCTGGATCTTTTCTTGCAAAACCAAGCCAAGTCCAAATATCATCTAGATCAACTACATAATCATCTGATTTATAATTTAAATAGCAATAAAAGCTTGAAATAAATATTTGCTGTTCATCTGTAGAAAAGCTGTCCTTTAATTTATTAATTAATTTACCTTGATAAGGCTTAGATAATTTAGTATTAGGATTTTCCTCTATAAGCTTAACGATATTGATTGACTGAGACATTTGTTTTTGTTTTTATTAGAATATATAATTCTTTAAGACATTATTTCTTTTTTCTTGAAAAAAGGAAAAATATTTATATACTAAAAGTAATGGACGAATAACATCAATCTAAAAATGAATATTATTTCATAATTATGTCAGTAAAATTGCTCGCATATATTTTTTGTTTTTAACAAATATAATTTATTTTTAATTTTTTTTTTTTAATTTCAATTTAAAGTTTATAATATTTTATTGTAAATAATATGACAATTATATTCAAAGCAAAAAGTCAGGAAGCGTATTGTATTAAAATCTTAGCAGAATTATTAGCCAATAATATTAAAACTGGTTGTTTTGTGGTTGATGAAAGTGGGATATCTCTATGCATGATGGATCACCATCGCACTATATTGATTGATCTTAATTTAGTATCTGAAAATTTTTCAAACTACAAGTTTAATGCACCAAAGAAAATGTATATAGGTATCAACCTCAACCACTTTCATAAGATGCTGAGATCGATAAAAAAAAAAGATTCGATTGAATTATTTATTGACGAGAAATCACCTAATGATTTGGCTATTAAAGTAATCCCGAAAGAAAATAACAGGGTGTCGACGTCATTTATAAAAATTCAGAATGTTCAAAATCTAGACATTGATCTCCCTACTGGTTATTCAAAACCAATCATCGTTTCGTCATCTGAATTTCAAAAGATGTCAAAGGATATGACGAATATCGGCACAACAATGAAAGTCACTGCGAAAAATTCTCAAATTACTTTTAATTGTAATGCAGGGGGTATTTTGAAACGAACAGTTCAGTTCGGTGATGAGGAAAACGATGATGACGGCATTTCACTTGAAAGCAATGAATATTGTCAGGATTTTTTAACCGAACAACTTTGTAGAATTACAAAATTATCAGGGTTAAGTTCAAACATGCAAATTTTCCCAGGCAAACCTCTTCTTTTCAGATCAAATATTGGAAGTCTGGGGAAAATTTCAATCTACATAAAGTCAAAGGAACAGATTGAATCCGAAAATTATAGCACTTTGGAAAGTGATTATTCGGATGATTAAACGTTTTCCGTGCAAGGATGAAAAAAAATGATTTTTAAACAGAATATTCGCTTTAGAATCATAGACACGTTTGGCATGAATAACAGACAAGTTTACATTAAAATTGCTCTTATAGGCTCTTGGTGTTCTGGGAAAACTGCATTCATCGAAAGACTCAAAGATTATACTTTTAATAAGTGTTATTTTCCAACGAACGGGTATAACATCACTTACGTTACTAGATACAATGTAACGTATGAGTTCTATGACTTTGCTGGAACGCAAATGTATTGCTTCCCACAAAGAGATCCTGAGTTTTATAAAATGTTTGATTTTATATTTTTGATGATAGACAGCACTCATCGTCATAGCATGAAAGAAGGTCTTGGGTGGCTTCATAGAGTAAACTTAAACAACAATATTCCGACACTTAAAATAAGAAATAAATGCGAAATAAACGGAGACTTTGAGTTCAGAAATGGTGATGGTTGCGTTAATATATCAACAAAAACTGGACAAGGTGTAGAAGACGTATTAAAACTTATAGTTCATTAATTTCAAAAATATATGTTTTATATATATTTTATTTATATTTCATATAACCGCGACATTTCAAAATATTTTTATATTATTTTAATATAAAAACATGTCTGACGAAAAAAAACAAAAACCACAATTACGCGCAATAAGATTTTTAAATGAAGACGAAAACAATACTACTAAAGTAAAATCTAAAAAGAAGACTGAAAACAAAAAGAAGACTAGTGACAAAAAGAAAACTGATGATGAAAAGAAGACTGACGACGAAGAAAATACTGATGATGAAGAAAATGCTAATGATGAAGAAAATAAGGTTGATGTAGAAGCTTCAAAAAGACAAAATATTATAAGGAATTTCATAACTATTATAATGTCTTCACTTTGTTTAGCAGTATCGCTCGCTATGAATGAATTATTTCTTCTTTATATGAAAAAGGGTACTAATAGTGATATGATTTTAACAATCAAGTATGTTTTTGCACTCTTATTTATTATACTTGCCATATCATATTACTTAAATTTGCAAATAGACATTTAAAAATTTATATATTAAAAGATATACAAAACTTGCTCAAACAGAATGTCGTATAAAAAATGCCCTATTTTTAATTACATACCACACAAACAAATGAAAGATGATGGAAACTTCCAAGAATGGTATGAGTATTACAAAGATCATTTAATCAATATGTATATTGGAACGAATAAAATAATTGATGAAAGTATCCAGGACAGAATATTTGACTGGGATTCCGAACAAAAATTCAATATATTTGTGAACTTCATCTATGATTCGTCATCTAAATATATTCCAGAAAAGTAAAATAAACATTTATAAATAAAAGGATTATGTTGCCATTATTGAAAACTGAAATTAAAACACCTAAATCATTTCTCAATATATATTCATTTGAAAATGATGAGTTATTAAACAACTGTATATCTGATATTAAAGATAAACTCAGCCAAGCTTATAACCGAAGAGTAGGGTTCTTTTCAAACAAATTTAACGGAAATTATTTACATGGCAAGATGTGCGTTGCCAAATCAAAACCATTACCGGAATCACTTTCAACCTTGTTAGATATGATCAATGAAATATTTGAAACTGACTATAACGGAATTCTCGTTAATGAATATGAGGATGGAAATCAATTTATATCAAGACATAGAGATAGTCAAAATCATCCCAAGAACGGTGTATTAATTATTTCTTACGGAGCTACAAGAACTTTTAGAGTATACGACAACAACATCAAGCAAATTAAAGAGATCCCTTTGGTTCATGGACAAGTTTTACATATGAGTGAGAATTTTCAAAAGGAATTTGAACATGATTTGAAAAAAGAACCGGATATAAAAGAAAGACGCTATTCATTGAATTTTCATAAATATATGAACCTTGGTCTCACATCCCCAGCTTAGATGCACATTATTCTTTCATTGAAACAATCCCGACAGTACAGAATCGCATTATTTTTATCACATGATATACATTTTGAATCACATCTATCTTGAAAGGTCTTTTTTGCCTTAATGTTTATTTTTTTCTTTTTAATGCATGTGAAACATCTTTGTTTTTCATTTTCAATCTTGAAATATAACAAAGAAGTGCAATCCCGACAGAAATTTTCGTTCTTATTTTTTAGAAAGAAAAAACAGTCCTTGCAGTACGAAAATTTCTTATTGCATGAAATAAATACTTTCCGACAGAAAATGAACTTGCATTTCCGCGCGTTATTTCTATTATAATTAATCTGACAGCCACGACATCTTTTTCCACCTGTTTGACGAATCTCGCTCTCAATCTCATTTCTACATTCTATGCAGCAATTTCTGTTCTTGTTTCTTTCAAAAACCATCTTGAAATGACACTCTTTGCATTGTTTACCTAGACAAGGAAATTGACAGTTTGGACAGGGATGCAAATCCATAATTCTCTAGAATGATGCATTTTGCGTGTGGAAAAAACTAAAAAATCATTTTTTCTAAGGTATTTATTATTATAAAAATATTTTTATAATAACATAACATTTCAAACCCCGACGGAAACTTCAGGTTGAACTATTTGTGATTCCACGAAGCTTTTATGTAGTTTTGATTCTTCATGTCTTTTTAAGCCTCTTTTTGACACTGAAATCCCGCAAACACATTTGACATACTCTTCTTTACGCAGTTCATCCACAGTTTTCCCTGTTTCCAAATACTTCTTGTGTCTATCAGTAACTAAATGAGACGGCATATTTTGCTTCGTTACTATTGAACCACATTTACAATTAACACGTTCTTCTAATATTTCTTTTTTTTCATCGTTATACGCTTTTTTTGAAGCCGCGATTTTTTCAGCATTTTCTTTGCGATACACTTTCATGTATTCTTTTTTCTTCTCTTTGGCTTCTTCGGTTGATGCCATAATTTTCCTGTGATCTTTTATTTTATCGCGATTGTTAAATTCGTAATCCAGTCGTCGTTCTCTTATTTGTTCTCTATTCATTAGACGAAAATTGGCTTCTCGTTCAAGAATATCCTCATGATTTTCCATTCGGTATTCTTTGTTGTATATTGATTTTGATTCCTTTTCTTCTTCAAAAATCTCATCGTTAATTTCCTTGATCTCTTCGTCTGTGCGTTCTTCTAAAACCAAATCCTCCTCTATATCTTCAACAAAGATGCTTAAATAATCAAACCACTGTATGAAAAAATATACATCTTTTCCAGGAGGTAATTGAAAAACATCTCTTCTAGATACCATTTTATATTTATTTAGTTTTGATAGAAGAATTTTTTCAAACGCATCCATAAGTGGTATTGTTTTACATGAAATATAATAAACAATTTTGAAGTTAAATAATTTATTATCGTTGTAGTTATTTAATCTCTTTTGTAAGTCAATAGCTTTTCCAATAGTATATATTCCCTCAGATTCTTTTTCTTCAGCAGTGCACAAATAGCAAACATAACGGCCATCAACAACCTGAGTTTCACGTCGTAATTTTTTGATTGTATTATCTCTCATCTGCATTTCTTCGTCTTTCATTTGTAATTGCATGCGAAGCTCATCGGATTCTTCGTCTTTCATTTGCAATTGCATACGAAGTTCATCGGATTCTTCATCAATAACTTCATGTAGTGTTTCTTCTAGTTTAATATAATATTCATGAATTTCATTTGCTTTTGAAGTATTCGCTTTCAAACACATTTTCTTGAATGTTTTAATGCTTAGCATAATTTTTTCGCTTGGTCTGCCTCCTGAGAGGTTTTCCGCTTGATGGCGGAAAACTATTTGATAATCTATGTCATCCTTGAAATATTTTTCCAAGCATTTTTTAGCGCTATCTTTGCGTGTAAATCCCAGCCAGCTCCATATATCATCTAAATCAATAACGAAATCATCTGACTTATAATTCAAATAGCAGTAAAAGCTTGAAATAAATATTTGCTGTTCATCCGTTGAAAAGCTTTCCTTTAGTTTATTAATTAATCTACCTTGGTAAGGCTTTGATAATTTGGTATTAGGATTTTCCTCCATAAGTTTAACGATATTGATTGACTGAGACATTTTTTATTTTTATTAGAATATCTAATTCTTTAAGTTATTATTCGTTTTTCTTGAAAAATAAAAAATGATTTTCAAAAAAAAATCTAGGGATAATTAGTAGTTATAAAATGAACAAGAGAAAATTAACCGAAGAAGAGATTGAATTTATTGTTGATTTTGTAAAACCAAATACGCAAATTCCAAAGGAAACTGCAGCTTCAATCGTTGATTTAACGAAAAAACGCATCAAAAAACAGTTAGTAGACCAGGAAGTCTACCCTGAAATCATTCCCGAGCTTAAGAAAGAGATTGAGAAAAATTACCTACAATCCATCATTGACCCGGGGACTTCGGTGGGTATACTGTGCGCCCAGAGTATTGGAGAGAAACAAACGCAAAACTCCATTTTTTTTCACACATACATTGTGCTAAAAAAGGCCGGAAAAATTGTGAAGACAACCATAGGTGAATTTATTGAAAATGAGATGAAAAACAGCGACAAAGTATTTAGATATGACGACGACAATTATATAAAACAAGTTTCTGATATTGAAGTTCTGACTGTTTCCCAACAGGAAAAAATAGAATGGAAACATGTAAATGAACTTAGTAAGCATCCCACAAACGGTGATTTAGTGAAAATAAAAACTAAAAGCGGAAGAGACGTTACGACGACTCTATCACACTCTCACCTGAAAAAGTTTGAAGATTCCATAGTTCCGATTTTAGGATCCGAATTGAAACTCGGTGATAGAATACCTGTTATAAAAAGAATTTCAAATAATAACAACGAGAGTGATTTAGATTTCATACTTGTTTCAGACTACATTGACTACGATGAACTTGTCGGTGAATACGTTTACATCAATAAAACAAGGTTGAAAAACAAGATCAAGTTGGATAAAACGTTTGGATGGTTTATGGGTGCTTACTTATCGGAAGGAAATGTATGCACAGAACATTCCGTTGATATAACAAATGTCAATCCTGAATTTGAAGAAAATATAAGACAGTTCTGTAATATGCACGATATTGAATTCAAAACAACTAAAGAATATGGGGAAAATCCCGGAATGAAAAAAATCACACATCACATTCGCTGCTCGGTTTTATCAAAGCTAATTTTGAAACTATGCAATGAAGGTTCAAATAAGACTTTACCTGGTTTTGTATACGAGACAGACAAGAATTTCATCTCCAATCTCATAAAAGGGTACATGGATGGAAGTAGTGATATTTTCAAGGGGAAAATCCGAAGTCATTCCACTTCTGAAAATTTACTTACTGAATTAAGCATGCTATTCACTTATGTTGGAATATTTGTGAATTTAGACTATAAAAATGGTCAATTATTGATTGAAGGAGACGAGTATATAAATAAATACATCCGAGAAGTCGGGTCTGACTTCTTTTACAAAAAAGATGCACTGAATAATTTAATTGGATGCGTCATGTCATCTTACAAGGAGATAATACCAAATGACGTCAAAAAACACATCATAAGATTAAGTTCTATGTTGAATGTCAGAATGGATGCGTTAAATAAAAATATAGGGCGACGCGAGCTTGGTAAATTCATAAAGGAGTCCAAGAATCAATCCGCTCTAAAACATATCAATATTGATGAACCGTTGAAATACTGTGAAATATCATACAATGCTGATATAGTTTGGGATGAAATAGTAGAAATAGAGATTATAAAAGAACGTGACTACGATTACAAATATGTTTATGATTTTTCTGTTCACGGAAATGAAACATTCGCTTTGATGTCAGGAATTGTGGTTCATAACACACTTAATTCCATTGACTGGAAAGAACAAATCCTTTACTCTAAACACGACAAGGTGATTGTTGAACCGATCGGGAAGATGATTGATAACTTACTTGAAAAGTTCCCGAAAGAAATTGAACACATTAAGGAAAACCGCACCGAATATCTTAAACTAGAAGATGGATATTACATTCCTTCTTGTGATGATGATGGATACACAGATTGGTATAAAATTGAAGCCATTACTAGACATTTACCTGTCGGGAAACTAGTTAAAATAAAAACCCAATCCGGAAGAGAAGTCACGGCAACTCAAAGTAAGTCTTTCTTAATATGGAATCATCAAACCTTCAAGTTTGAACCTATCAATGGTTCAGATATTAAGGTTGGGGATATTGTTCCGACAACAAGTAGACTTAACAGACTTTCAACTCAAGAATATTTTCATTTGGATACGATTTTTCCAAGGGATGAATATTTATACACAGATGAAGTTGTGAAGGCGAGAAATTATAAATTGTCAGGAGAAACATGTTGGTGGAAAAATCATTATAATATAGATTTCGTTCTGCCTTATAATAGGCCGGATACTTTGTTTGGGAAACGAAGAGACTTTCTGATGTCTTGCGAACCGGGATATATTTACATGCACACTTCCAATGTTTTGGTTTCTCACATGACAGATAAAATAAAGCTTGATAATGATTTCGGATTTATCATCGGGATCTATCTCGCCGATGGGTGGGTTACAAAAACGTTTATGGGCATAAGCAAAAACAATGAAAATATTAGGAAGAGAGTAACTGATTGGTGTGATAAATATGGAATTACATATCATCTTGTTACAACTGTTGACAAATACATAAAAGGCACTAGTAATGATTTGAAAATTCATTCAACATTGCTTGCTCGGATGTTTAAAATCATTTGTGATACAGGTTCTGAGAATAAGTATATACCATCTTTCGCCTATACTGCGCCGGATGATTTCATAAGAGGTTTAATGGACGGGTATTTTTCAGGTGATGGATCGGTAAATAAAGAAAGTGGTTCCATAACTTGTTCAAGTGTTTCCGAGAACTTAATATTAGGCGTATCTTTTTTGCTTTCATATCTTGGAATATTTGGAAAATTATCATCACGTCAACAAACGAAAAACAACATTGGAAGTCAAAATATAAAAAAAATGTATAATCTAGAAATAAGTAATGATTTTGCAAAGACTTTTTCTAAAGAAATTTATCTAACTGAAAATGATAAACAGGATAGACTTTTGAATATTACAATGAATAAAGATTATATGTATGAACGAGGAAGAAGTCAGGAGGATTATCCCGAATATTTAGATGTTTATTTTGATGAAATAGTTTCAATTGATTATGTTGATGGATCAACTGAATTTGTTTATGACTTTACTGTTGAGAAAACAAACATTTTTCAACTGTACTCCGGGCTAAATTGTTTTGATACTTTTCATAGGGCGGGCCAAGGGGACAAAACTGTTACAACAGGTGTCCCACGATTTCAGGAGCTTTTGAACGCGACAAAAAGTCCGAAAATGGTAAACTGCAATGTCTACTTCAAAAAATATAGTAAGACGATTCAAGAATTACGAGAAATTGTAGGGCATAATTTAGTTTGTTTAAAACTATCTGATTTGGCCGAAAATATAGATATAAATATGAACAAAGAGGATGAGGAATGGTATGAAACGTTCAAGATATTGTACAATGATAACTTTGCGAAACACAAGGATTGTATATCAATCAAGCTAAAAAAGAATATTCTTTTCAAATATAGAATCAAGATTGAGGAGATTGCCGAACGAATAGAGAAGGAATGGGAGGATCTCCATTGCGTTTTTTCGTGCAATGAAATCGCGAGAATAGATATTTTTGTTGATATGTCAAAGATCAAATTCACTGAGACTCAGTTACTTTTCATAACAGATGAGAACGCAAACGAAATTTACATTGATGAATGTGTTTTACCTACATTAGAAAAGTTTGTTTTCTTTGGAATTCCGGATATAAAAAACATTTATTACACTAATGATTCAAAAACAGGAGAATGGTATATAGAAACCGATGGGAGTAATTTCAAGCAATTGCTGGCGCTTCCCATAATAGATATGACTAGATTACATTCTAATAATGTCTGGGATATATATTCTAACCTGGGAATTGAAGCCGCCAGAGAATTCCTTGTGAATGAGTTTGAGAGTATCATGGAAGGTATAGCGTCTTGTCACACGAAACTACTGGTTGAGAAGATGACATTCAGAGGAAACATTTCGTCTATATCCCGATACACTCTCAGAAACGATGATTGCGGTCCACTTTCAAAAGCATCGTTTGAGGAGAGTGTTGAACACATGATCAAAAGTGGTTTTGCTGGAGAAGTTGAAAAATGCATAGGAGTTTCGGCTTCTATTATATGTGGTAATAGGGCAAAGATGGGAACAGGTATGATTGACTTGAAGATTAATATTGATCAGTTGAAGAATGCAATACCAGTGTTTAGAGATAAGAGTAATGATGGTGTCGTGATTGAAAAGATGAAATCTATATAAAAAAGAAAAAAAATGTTTGTATAATATAAAAAAATGGGGAATACTCAAACAAACGAAAACAATAGTGAGATTGAAAATAAACTTCTTGACGAAACGGCAGAAAAAACTTTAAAATCTATCATGGAAAATGAAATTGAAAAGGATAACGAACGAAAAGAATTGAAAAAAAGAGGCAGAGATGTTTATAATGCTCTAGATAAAGCTCTTATTGAGCAAAAAAACGCTGAAAATTTTTTAAGAAATGAGATAGAGGGAGAAGCACGATTAAATCAACAAATTGAAATGAAAAAAAGAAGTGAAGGTGTTAAAGAACTTAAAGATAATTATAAAAAAGTTTCTGATGCAATTGAAAATGCCGCCAAACCAGACCAAAAGTATATTGAAACTTCTAAGAATAAAAGACAAAGAATATCAGATGGCAAAAAACGAAAATCAAAAACAAAATCCACTCGTAAAAATAAAAAAAAAAATAAGAATTAATGGGTTTACTTAGAATGGTTTATTTAGAATTGATGATGAGATTTCTTAACAAATAACTTGTTAAGAAAAACTAAATATACTTAGGCTAGAGATAAATATATTATCAAGTACTGTTTGCATACACTGGCAAATTATAGTTTAACCATCCAGCTATATTCACATTACTAATCGGAGATATTCCATATCCATATTTAATGGATGTCACGTTATAACCTAATAGTCTCAATAAAACCATTGCTTGAGAACTTGTGTGTCCAACATAACAAATCAGAAATATTTTTTTTTTTTTAGGAAGTTTGTTGATATTTTCTTCTTTCAATAAATCTAACCAGAATATATTTATAGAATTTTTTATATGATATTGAGAGAAGACATCTTCCTTTCTTAAATCTATTAAAACAAAATCTTTATTGTCTCCGCTTTCTAACCGTTTATAATAATTCTTGTAAAAGTCAGTCGGAAGAATATAGTTCCAATCATCTTTTGTATTACTTATATATTTTTGACACTTATTTAGAATGGACTTCTTTTTCGGAGATCGCATTTTTATTAATGCAAAAATAAAAAAAATAAAAAATAACATTAAAACTAAAATAATCCATTCCATTTTATTTATTAGAAATAATAAATAAATTTTAATAAATCCTACTATCATGAAGAAAAAACAACTATAATTAAACTAAGAACCAATTATCATCTAATATTGAACAATCCCTTGTAAAGTTATAAATGGAAGAATGTTAAGAAAAACGATGTGACATCAAATTAGTATTCATATTCTAAATAATCATATACATCTTCAAATGCTTCTATAATTTTCGGACTGGTTTCTGTTTTAAACGGTATGCAAACATTAAGGGAAGTTCCGAATCTTCCATAATACTCACAATCTCCACAGCTGCAAAAATGTCCACAACACTGATCATCTCTAGAATGAAGAATAATTTCTCTATCCTTCAGATTAAATGTTAAACCATTACTATTATAACGAGACTGTTTGAAATCAAATGTCAGAGTCTCATCCTTTGAATTGTAATACAATCGTCGGTTCAATGTTAGATCAGTCCTGTCTTGATTAGCATAAATTTGGTCTATCTTTTCTTTTGACTTGTCGACAATTTCATTGATCTTTTCTGGATTTTTCAGAACTGAAATGAACTTTTTCAAGTTTTTTCTGTCAAATCTATTCATGAAGAAAGTCATCATCGTTTCAAACTTATACTGTAAGTTTGGTCCATAGATCGTCCTGAATTTAATTTTGAATTCCCCCGTTATATTTTCACAGACACATCCATAGCTGATAAGACAGTCATCGTCGTGAATATCATCCTCGCGCTTATTAAACAATTCATACTCAAAATTAAAAGACATTTCAGGTTTGTGAATGTGAAAAGAAACTTTATATCTAAAATTCATTTTTTCCAACTTATGGAATACATTCTTAAAGAATACGTAAATATAAAAATAAAAAAAATGACATGTTATATAACATCATATTATGATATTGGTCGCGATAAATGGAATAATAAATTCTCAAGAACTTTTGAAGATTACATCCATTCCTTTGAACCATTTATTGATTTATTTAATTCAGATGATTGTCAAGAGGATGAAATGATTGTTTTCATTGATGAAAAATACTACGACAAACTAAATAATCTGATAGAATCTAAAAAGATTGATGTTAATATAACTCTAATTATCCTAAACGAGAATATAATGAATGAACTGCCTATGTGGAAAACATTGAACCGAGAAGAAGAAATCATGACTCAAACCTCGTTTAGACAGCTACTCTTTAGTCGGGTAATTTATCCTGAACACAACTACCCAAAATACACGTTAATTAATCACTGTAAAATAGATTTGGTTTGTAGAGCGATTGAATCCAATCTTTCAAAACATGATATTTATGCGTGGGTTGACTTTGGATTTTTTAGCGACAGGGATAACATCCCCGATAGACTTCTAGACATCACTAAATTTAACTTGGATAAAATAAACTACACATTAATTAATCCGATCGAAGAATTGGTTCATAGCGATATTTATTTTAATTTGAAATATGCACCTGAAGTCATTGGAGGATTCTTTTTCCTTGGTTCAAAAAATAAAATGCTAGAGTATCAACAAATATATCACATGATGCTTGATTATTTCCAGAATACATTATCAATTTGTGATGATGATCAACATTTAGCACTACAATGTTATTTCAAACGTCCGGATCTGTTTTCATTAAATACTGAGAATTATGGTTGGCACAAAGTTTTGAAGGCGAATGAGAAATTGGAGTCTTCCGAAAATAAGATCAAAGTCATATCATTTTGTCTTTGGGGTGATGAGAAAAAATATACGGTTGGATTGGTTGAGAATATAAAATTGGCGGCGATGTTATATCCAGATTGGATTTGCTGGGTTTACGTGCATGAACTTTCAGTAAATAAATATTACATTAAGCATTTACAACAGCTATTTCCAACGAATCTTAAAATAATTTTCAAAAAGGATATTGAAATAAGAAGTACGAGATTTATGCTTTGGAGATTAGAACCTATACTTGATTTTAATGTAGAGAGATTTATTTCCAGAGATATTGATACACGAATACAGATACGCGAAGTTTTAGTCGTCAATGAATGGGTAAAGTCCAATAAAATATTACATATAATAAGAGATCACCCACAGCATTATCCAAAGATTTTGGGTGGTATGTATGGAGTAAAATGCACAAAGAAATTAAGGGAGATAAATTGGATTGATGAAATAGAGGCGTTCTATTTAGAGAATGGCGAATCAGCTGATGATCAACATTTTCTTGAAAAATCTTTGTATGAACAGAATAAAAGTGTTGATAGAATTATTCATGATGAGATTAAAAAATATGAAGGTGATGAATGTAAATCATTCCCCATCAAGTTTGAACAGAATGGTCATTTTGTCGGTTGCTACATATATGAAGATGAATCAACAGATTCTCAAACGGCGAATGTTTTATTGAATTGGTTAAAACATAATCTACCTCATAGGATATCATCGTCTTCTGTGACTCTATACGATAAATTGAAGTTCATAAGTGAACGAATTTCTTCTATTTATATTGTGCATTATACAAAATTAACCGCAAGGAAAATCAATATGAATAATGAATTAAACAGAAATTTTCTAAACTATTTCTTTAAAATCAAATGGGTTGAACAGTTTGATCGGGAGGTTCTTACGGAGGAAATTATAAATAATGAATTTGAATATGATCCTGTTGTTTTGAATCGCGGAATGACATTAGGTGAAATGGCGAATGGATTGGCTCATAGATATATTTATAATGAGATATACGAAAATGACGAACTGGCGATTGTTTTTGAAGATGATACAATGTTTAAGCCTGATTTTATTCATCATCTCTATTATATACTAAATCATTTACCAGACGACTTTGAAAGCATTTGCTTAGGCGGGCCAACAAAAGTTGAGGTTTATCCCGAAAAATTATCTGAAAATTCCATAAGAAATAATTTTAGCAGTGAAGATATTACGTTTCATAAATGTGTGTCAAAAGCACCATGTACTTTATCTTCAATGTTTTATTCAAAAAAGGCAGTAGAGAAGATACTCAATTCTAAATACATCAAGAAGATGTCGGCGCCATCGGATCATTTACAATGGCATTGTAATTCCGATCAAAATGTCAATATATATTTAGCGCAACCATGGATAACGTATGAATCTTCAAAAAATGGAACATTTGAAACTTCTATGGATAGGGGATTCTGATCATCATGACAAGCTCCCTCCTCAAAGGTTATTGGTTAATCAAGCACATGGATAACCACTTTGTGGGTTTAAACATTTTCTATAAATGTACCCCCCCGGGTCCTCATTATAGCGACAGCAATTAGTTTCACACTGATTACTTAAGGCGTAAACAGCAGCTGACGAACCACAATATGAACCAGCCGGAATCTTACAAGCATTCTCGTAACTAGAATTAATTCTACCATCAACAATCGTTGTTGGATTCCAAATATAACTATAACTTGTAGAGCCTAAGTCTGTCGTAAGAAGACCATTGTCAGATCGCCATGTTGAACTTGGGCATCTAATTAATCCTCCTTTTCCACCCGGGCAATAAAAATCTTTTGGACATTGTATTTGTTGTGATGAAGGAGATGTGATATAATAACCTTCTGAAATATTTTTGCAACTTGGTTGTCCATTTTGATCTTGATATTGTCCATCCAGACATTTTGTAGGCTCGTAATTTCCACCAGGGCAATAGTTACCAGCTGGACAAATGACAGGTGTTGAATTCTTGCCATTTGGACAATAATAACCAGCCGGGCATTTGTATTTTGATCCCAGAGATGAAATTCCATTTTCGTTGCAAAAATAACCTCTTGGACAAGGAATCGGTTCTTGATCTTTTCCTGTTGGACAATAATATCCTATAGGACATTCTAGCTCTGAACTCATACCGGTTTTTTTGCAATAGTATCCTGGCTGACATGGAACAGGCGGCCAATTACCGCCTTTGCTACAATAATGTCCTATAGGACATTTATTCGTTTCGTTAAAACTTGTGAGTTTTTCCTCTTTGCAATAATAGCCTATTGGACAAGGAACTTTCCTCGTCGGGTCACTACAATAAAAACCTGCTGGACAGTTAATCTCAGACGATGTTCCGGCTTTACAATATGAACCAGTTTTACATTCTACAGCAGATCGATAGTCACCACTTGGGCAATAATAACCAACTGGACAATTATTATTAATTTCAGGCTCATCATTATTAAATAACGTTACTGCACTGTCAAACTTGCTTTCATCAAATATTTTATCTGAAAAAAAATTGTTCCAGTATAGGATGAAAGCAACCGCGCCCAATAAAACGCAAAAACTAAAAACTTCAAAAACTTTTAATGTCGTAGAAGTTTTTTCTTGATGGAAAGCCACAATGAACAATAATAGTAAAATGGTTATGAAACTGATAATAGAGGCCCAAATTATTTTGTTGTAATTTGGTTTATTTATAAAAAAACTATCGGTTGAAGAATTAGATGAACTATAATCAACAGTCAAAGATGGAGACTCTGTTTGTTCATTACCAGACGATGATGTCGTTACATTATCACCTGATCCTGATATTGTTGTGATAACTTTGCAATCATTAATCTGCAAGTTGTTATCTACACCTCCTATATTTTGTTTGATTTCATTTATCTGAACACACGGCGGACATTTATTTGTCGAAACTTTAATCTCTTCGGTTTTATATCCAGAACCTCTGCAAGTGGGTAAGACACAAGCAACACCCAGATGTCTAATTTCTTTTGAAACGTCTTCTTCGTCTAAATTTTTTTTTCCAATTATTGTGCCATTCTCATAAAAACAATTACAATTAGAATCTGATGAACCATATTGTGGATATACAAGTTTGCAACTTTTTGATACAAAATTATCACATCGGGTTTTTAAATCCGGATTAAGTGTTGTGTCACAGAAAGAATAGCAAATATCATCTTCCAATATAGGTTCAAGTGGAAAATATTTATTCTTTTGTTCACAATATTCCATTATTGAGATTGCACAAATTGGGTCTTTTGTATTCGGAATTATCTTTGAGCAATTATCTATACAATCTTTTTTTTTCAAATTGTCTCCGACACAGAAATGTGACAGAGTACTTAAATATTGATTATTTGCTTCTAGAGCACCACTTTTAAGCCATTTAATACATTCTGAATCATTTTTAAAATTATCATATGTTTTGCATGTATCTTTGCTCATATTTTATTTATTATTTTTTTATTATTTTTTTTTAATTAAATATATTATATACATATAAATTAAAAAAAAATGAGTTCAAATATATGTGATTTTGAAGATGACCCATCATCTCGTTGTTCTGAAGATCTAAAAAAAGAAGTTGATGTTAAGACGACTTGTGAAAAAATTAAAAATGAATATGATGTATTGGTTGAACAAGCTAAAATTGCGGGAGAAGTCCTTACTAGTTTTACTTTACCCGGCTTTTTAAAATCATTAGGAGCAAGTAATAAAGTTAGTTCAAAAATGAAATCTGTAATTGAAAATTTTCAAAGACAAATACAAATTGTTGACACTACTCAAACATGTGAAAATGCTGTTAACCTTATACAAAGTAATAAAATAACTCTTTCAGATAAGTGTCGAGATTATCAAATAGAGATGGCCAAATTATTGAAAGATAGTCCGTATTTAGGTCAATTTTTGGTAAGTACTGAATTCAAAAATCTTAGACAGAAAAATGAATCTGAAGTTAGACAGCAATGTGTTTTACAAACATATATAGCAACAGCTCTGAAAATGGACGCATCAATTGAAAGTGCAGCATTAGTAAAATTTTTACAAAAATCATCAGATTTAATGGCAAGCAATGAAGCTGATACAGAAATTTGCAATAATATAAGATCTGAAATGAATTCATGTCAGTATGTGAAGACTAATTTATGTTGTAATAATAAATTTAATCTAACTCAGCAAAATTTGGTTGAGTGTCCTGCAAATAATATATCTCAAGAAAATTCCAAAACAGCTTTGCAAATTTGTAATTTAGCCGGTACCACAACTGTTGATGCCGGTTTAACTACAAAACTTAAATCTAGTCTTTCGCTTAGTGTTTCACAAACTGCGACAGGCACAAGTATGATGTGGTTTGTGATATTTATAGCATTATTTATTCTAGGACCTCCATTGGGAGTCGGTTTATTTTCATTATTTCTGCCAAAGGAAATAGTAGTTGCTTTCTTTGGTATTATATGTATAGTCATCGGGATAGTTCTTTGGAATATTTATAAACCACTTCCATCGCCTCCAGAATTTATCAATAAAACAAGAGATAAACCCATTTTTGCCGCAAAAGATTATAGACCAAATAGTAGTTATAAACCAACAGCACAAACCGAAATTAAATCGATTAAATATGGCGCTGCAAAAAAAATATGTCTGGATGATAAAAATTGTCGCGCCATGGATTTTTCAATTACAAAAATAAAAGATAATGAAGAAATTACTGATGACAATGTAGGTATTCCTGTTTTTTATAATTCTATAAAAGATGAATATTGCGAGGAAGATATAGAAGATAAAAAGAATACATATTTTACAAGCTATAAATATCCAACACCAACTCCTTATGATATCTATGGAAAAATTTTAATAGGTGTGGGTGCTGTTTTAATTTTAATGGCTATGTATTTATTATTCAAATCATCCAAGAGTAAAACAAATACAAGAATATAGAAAAATGTAAATAAATATCCAAAGATTTTTTTCTTAACATTTTTTTGCGTTAAGAAAAAAAAATAAATTGTTAAATATAATAAATATGAATGGAAAAAAATTAATAGCAGCAGTATGCGTTGCAATTATAATAATTGCCGCAATTGCTATAGGAATATCTTTTTCACTGGGTTCAAGTTCTTCGTCAGGTTCTTCTTCAGGTTCAGGTTCTTCTTCAGGTTCTTCTTCAGGGTCTTCTTCAGGTTCAGGGTCTTCTTCAGGTTCTTCTTCAGGTTCTTCTTCAGGTTCTTCTTCAGGTTCTTCTTCAGGTTCTTCCGGCTCACAAGATAAATGCATTACCGATATGTATGTTAGAAAAAATAAATGTGAAGCCTGTCCAGCCGGAACAACTAGACTGGCTGGAGACGATCCGTTAGGACCAGATACTAAATGTAACGATGTTATATGTGAAAAAAATGAAAAAGTTTTAAATCATTTTTGCGTTGATTGCGAACCAGGAAAAATTTCCAGCGCAGGATCAATAGCGTCTGGTGAAGATACAAAGTGTGAGATAGATTACTGTCCTCTGAATCATTATGTTTTAGATCATATCTGTAAACCTTGTCCGGTTGGACAGATTTCTGCTCGGGCCGATCGTTCGGGTGATAATATAAATAATTGCATGGATGTGTTTTGTTTGAAAGATGAATATGTTTCTTCAGAAAATGTTTGCAAACCTTGTCCGCCTGGGACAACTAATTCAGCAGGAGACAATCCAAAAAGCAACCCTACTAAATGTGATGATACTTTATGTCCTGAAAATTATTATGTTTATAATAATAAATGTGTTAAATGCGAACCTGGTTATATATCCGTTGCCGGATCAAAAGCATCGGGATCCAATACAGTTTGCACACCAAATTTTTACTGTAAAGCAAATGAAAAAGTTGTGGATAATATATGTGTTCCTTGTGAGCCTGGAACAACATCATCTGCTGGATCTAGTTCAACGGGACCTAACACAAGTTGTAATTATACTAGTTCATTTGACGACTTGTCTCTTGCTAATGGGGAAACTATTTTGAACTCATCAAAAGTACCATTGAAGTTGCCTTCTGGTGTATATAGCAATTTCAAGGGCACTTTTGTTTTATATTCGTCGGGGATTGCGAATGGATTTCTGACGATTGGAATTAAAAATAAAGACCAAACAAAGTGGTCTGTTGAAATCAGAGATGATGTTGGAACAGGCGGAAAAAGATTTTCATTTAATAATTATTTTCCTGATGGCGGCATCGTAGTTAAAAGTGATGACATTTTGTATTTAAATATTAGAAATGGTTCGCAACAAGGTTCCCAAAACGATGGTATATACACTATAAAATACGGAACTATAACTTTTGATAATAGCAAAACAGTTAGCTGTCAAACAGGTTATTATTATTTTCATCAAACTAATACATGTACAATTTGTCCTGCAGGTTCTTTTTGTGATTCGCAAAATTCATTTATTTGCCCCACAGGTTCATTTCAAAATACAACTGGACAAACAAGTTGTAAATCACCAAACAGTGGTTATTACGTAAATGCAGAAAGAAATTCAGCTTTAGAATGCCCCATCGGTCATTATTGTATAAATGGAAATAAAATTCAATGCTCTACAGGTTACTATCAGGATGAAACACGTAAAAATAGCTGTAAAACTGCAAATACTGGTTATTATATAAACGCAGAAAGAACTTCTGCTTTGATATGTCCATCGGGTTATTATTGTCAGACTGGGGCCAGAATCCCGTGTCCAAAATGTACTTATCAAGATTTGAATGGACAAACATCTTGTAAAACTTGCGAGTCGGGTAATTACCAACCTTATACAGGAAAATCATCCTGTAATTATTGCTTGATTGGTTTCTATTACGACAAGACTGAGAAAAAATGCAAACAATGTCCTGCTGGATATTATTGTCCTGGATCTTCCCAGGCAATTGATGGATATTCTTGTCCATCCGGCAATGAAATTATTAGACAGAGATATTCATCAGATGAAATAGCAGAAATAAAACGATGTCCATTAGGTATGTATAATGAGAACGACCCAGACACACTAACTATAGGAAGTGGTGTCCAATTAACATCTCAACCAGGAAGCGACGATATGTCAGAATGTAAACTTCCTCTAAGAGCAAAATGTGGTCATTATTATTCTGCCAATACAAACTATTATGGATTTAGCTCTCATTGTGATAGTGGTTGTTGTGCTTCGGATTGGGGTGCATATACTAAAACATGTCAAGTAAATATCAACGGCAAAGGAGATGCTTCTTTGGGATTGTTGAATAATAAAGCAAATGATCCTAATTGGTATCCAAAATGCTGGGTTGGAACCGGCGGAGCATATGAATAAATATATTTCTCACAGTATAGGAATATATGATTCATCTATATTTTCAAGAAATTTTCTTAAAAATATTAAATGATAACATAATAATAAAATGAATTTAGGATTTGAACAAGGATTTGCAAAAATTTCAAACAATGATACGTTTAACAAAAATGATGAAAAAGGAATTACATTCATACTTAATTTCTTTGTAATCATCTCTTTATTTATTTTCATTTGCGTTGCGAGAAAGACAAGATATATTTTAAGAATATTATTAACTCTATTTGTCGTTCTATTAATCGCAAATATTTATTACTATTCAAGACAGCATAATAAAATACATTTACTTTACGCATTTTCATATATAATTAGTTCATCAGTTAAAACACCAGAGTTTCTAAACTTAGACAAGTATTTCAAAAATCATTTGAAATTTGAAAATGACTATCCCATAATAAAAAATGAAGTTATCCATTTTATAGATACCGAAGGAATCAAAAATGTTTCATTGACACGGGATTCATTTGGTGGGGAAAATAGCTATATTGGAAGCGATGTTAAAACCGACGAGAGTGGAAATGAAACAGGGTGGAGATTAATGACTCTGAAAGTAGGTGATGAAATAACAGGTAAATGCCAAAAGCATCTTCCATGTATAACTAAGATTTTGAAAAAACATCCTGAGATTGTATCTTGTGTTTTAAGCATATTGGAACCAGGTGTGATGATACCCATTCATGTTGGATATTATAAAGGAATCATGAGATATATGTTACCACTTGTAGTTCCCGATGATAGAGAGAATTGTTTTTTGTGGGTAAATGGATTGAAATATTCATGGACAGAAGGAAAAGGAGTATTATGGGACGATATTTATCCACACAAAGTATATAATAATACAAATCAAAACAGAATATTGCTTTATATGGATGTAATAAGACCAATTGATGGATTTCTTGGTGTTTTGAACTCAACGGTTATCAAACTGATTCAGAATTCCGACATCGTCAAGGAAGAAATAAAACGAACGGAATATAAAATTTCAATAAAAAAGTAATGAAATAAACTTAGAAATAATTACATTCAAACGAGATGCGAACGACGCTAATTTATTATGACATCATAATAAATTATATATGATTAACTAGTTCTTTGGCAAACTTTTTAGAATCATTTTTCATTAATTTTATATCTTCTTCTGCTTCTATTAATCTTTCATCACAAACATCATCATTTCCAGGTATTACACCTTGTTCTTCAAGTAATTTTATTTCTTCATATTTTTCATTATTATCATCATGTAATTTTTCCATGTCATTTTCTAATCTTTTGAAATGAGATGAATCTCGTTTATATCCTCTCTGATGTTCTTCTAATTCTTCTATTTTTTCTTCATTTAATTGAATTTCTAGTTTCAAATCTTTTAAACGATTGGATTTTTCTTTTCTTTTATAATCTTTAATTATAAGTTCTGTTGCTTTTTTAGAAGCTAATGGTTCAATTGTTTTAGCGAGTTTCTGACATTGAGGGTCTCTTATAACAGAACCTGAATTATCTTTATATGAAAAAATCGATCTTGCAACATCAGCACATGATATTAGTTTAGTTCCATCACTTTCAGTAAAACAAGGAGCAACGATTCTAGCTATTGATTTTTGACCTTCTAATAAATCATAAGGATGAATATTTTCTAAAGCAGATTCAACATTTTTAGTGAATTTATCAATATTTAGAATTCCAAGATTATTTGTTATATTTGTTGTTGTATTGTTTTTGGGTTGTAATGCTAATTTATGTACTAGATCTTTATCTTGTTTATAAAGTTCTATTTGAGATCTATATGATATTACTTGTTCTTTTAATGATGTAATCTCTACATCTTTATCTTGTTTATAAAGTTCTATTTGAGATCTATATGATATTACTTGTTCTTTTAATGATGTAATCTCTACATCTTTTTCATTTAATTGTTTTTTCAATTCTTCTACTTGATTTATTACAATATAAATACAGCCTTTTTCATGTCTACTTAAATTACTTTTTTGAGAAAATAATTTCTCACATCCTTTACATTTATATATATTATCTATGGTTTTATTTTGTTTTTCAAGGCAATATTTAGCAGTTTTTTGATGATTTTTTAATATACCTTCTGTATTAAAGCTTTTTTGACAAAATTCACAAATTAATTCCATTTTATTGTAAGTAAGTTATTTTTAAATTTGAATTTGTTTTTTTTCGTTTAATGAAGAAAAATGAAGAAAAATGAAGAAAAATGAAGAAAAATGAAGAAAAATGAAGAAAAATGAAGAAAAATGAAGAAAAATGAAGAAAATTTCGCATCTCTTCTTTTTTTTGTAAAAACACAAAATCTTGTGTGTGTTGAGAATTTTATTCTATAATGATTTTTTAATTTTTTTTTGAAATGACATGCGAAAAATCTGTACTATCAAAAAAATAATTTTCATTTCAAAAAAAATAATTTCAAAATTTTTATATTTGCAAAAAAAAATCTACAGAAACTTTTTTTTGTGTTTGGAACTTCATAAGTATGCACATTGTCTCCTGACAACAATTTTGATTCCAATTCTTATTATTGAAATCTAATTTAAATACAAAGTCCAATGTCGAAAAAAAAACTATGATGAAAATTTCGTTTTTATTAAATATACTGTTCTATATATCAATTGCGCTGATTGTAATTTTATTATATATGTATGATGATGAACAAGACGAGAAAAATATAAAAAAATATTTTGCGACGTTCGGGGACACTAAAAGTCGCTATAATAATTCAAGAATGAGAATAGTTTCTGAAGCCAGAGATTTAAATTACTTTGATGACATTTTTGAATATAGTGAAAAAAGTCCTGAGCTTTTTAATTTCTTTGAAGAACATAAAAAATTCTTTGAAATTCATAAACGCGGTTATGGTTACTGGCTTTGGAAATTTTACATAGTTCTTGAAACATTCAAAAAAATCAATTACGGAGATGTTATATTATATGCAGATTCAGGTTGACGTTATCAAAAAATGGAATCCGGCGATTGAATGAATATATTGAATTGGCCAGTGAAAAGAAACTTGTCGTTTTCAGACTACAATACCCAGAATTTAATTATACTAAAGGTGATGTATTGGATGAAACGAAATGCGATGAGCAATGTTTTAACGGCAATCAAATCATGGCAACTGCATTTATCGTCAAAAAATGTCCGGAGATGGAGATTTTTTTTGAATCACTTTACGAAACGTGTATTAAATATAATTACAAATTAATTACTGATGAGCCTTCAAAAATTCTTAATAAAAACGGTTTTGTTGAACATAGACATGATCAGAGCATTTTTAGCACAATGATTAAAACAAAACTTACTGAAAATGACGATGTTGTTATTCTCGGTAACGAAGTTGATATTCATCCTTCTAGAATGATATTACCTTATGAAGGCGCTATATTCCCAATTACCGCAACTCGTAAGTAATTATTCTACATAAATTCTTTTCTCGCCAGACTGGGATATTAAAAAATATAAATATAAAAAAAAAATAATAAATAAAGAAAAATATGGAAAACGATATATTAGATTTTATTCCATCATATTCAAATATTCACAATTTTGACTTAGATTTTATGAATCCATATTCCAATTTCAATCAATCAACATTTCTAAAAAAGGAATTTAACGAGGAACAGATTTCCCGTGTTGAAATTCCAAATCCAGAAGAAAAACTATTCAAGAGTCAGAAATTCATTATGAAATTTCTATCATCATATACTCCATATGATCAGCTGTTGATTTTTTTTGATATGGGAGTCGGCAAAAGCCGAGCATCCATCGGCGCAATAGAAAATATATTGAAAAATGAAAAGTCAAGCTTTGAAGGTGCCATAATTATAGCAAAGGGAACTTCCATGCTTGACAGTTATAAACGGGAAATCCTAGACTACGAAAATTCATACTATCCAGAGAACTACGCCAGTTTATCAAGTGAAGTCTACAAAAGACGTTTGAATGCATCCTTAAAAAAGAATTATAGCTTTGAGACCTTTATAACTTTTGCAAATCTGTTAAGTAATTATAACATTGAAACCATACAACAGAAATACTCCAATAAAATTATAGTAATAGATGAAATCCATAACATCAGAGAGGATCTCACTAAAAATACATCAAATATCTGGTATGAAGACAAAGGAAAGAAAACGTGGTTCAATCCATTATCAAATATAGAGACCAATATTAAACCTAAAAATATTAACAGAAGCTGGGAGGTTACAAAGGACAAGGATAATAGATTCAAATACACACATGCAAAGTCAAATAATCCTCCTCAATATCACCATCCATATGAAACCAATCCATACAAGGAATTTCATCGTCTTCTTCACCATGTGAAAAACTGTAAGATTATTTTGCTCTCAGGAACTCCCATGAAAGATAGTTTCCAAGAAATTGCAAGTGTGATGAATTTAATATTGCCGTTAAATGAACAATTGCCAACAAAAAAGGACTTTATAAATTATTTCTTTTCAAAGAACGGTAGCTTCTATACAATTAAAGATGACGAGAAAAAGCAAGAATTAAAGTCTAAATTCAAAGGACGAGTGGCATATTTGAAATCTATATCATCGGAAATAAAAAAAACATTTGTAGGAGAGAAAATGAAACCGCTTAAATATTTCACGGTTTTCCCAGTGAAAATGTCTGATGAGCAGACTGAAGTCTACAAAGTTGCTTATGAGAAAGATGGCAAGGGTAAGAAAAATGATGACGATATTGAAGATTTATCAACTCAAAATGATAGTGATGATGAAAGATTTGAAATATCTGAAGAAGATGAAAGTTTTTCACATGAAGACGATAAAGAACACGAAGAACACGAAAAGGAAGACGAAAAGGAAGATGAAAAGGAAGACGAAGTTGTTATAGAAGAAAAGGAAGATGACGATGATGAAATGTTAGTTACTTTAGGTGATAAAAAGCTAAAACGATTATTCAAGATGAAAAATGCAAACCATGAAAATGTTGATATAAGTAAGTTGAAAATCACAAAAGAATCAATTTATAGTATAACACCTTGGCATGAGGCTGATAAAATATCAAAAAAGATTAAGGACTTTTACGAAGACCGAAATGAATTTGATATAATAATCACTGATGCAACATCAAATATAGGTGGAAACACCATAAGTTTTCTCAATAATGGTATAGATACTGTAAATTCTGTTGAAATAAAACCAACAACATGTGAAATTCTAAAGCACAATATTGATTTATATGGATATAATACTCTGAATGTTATTTGCGAAGATTATTTGAAAGTATTTAGAAGTTTGAAACAAGATTGCGTATTTTTTGACCCGCCGTGGGGAGGAAAAGAATACCTTGATAAAGATGTGATGGATTTGTTTTTAAGTGACGTGAATGTTATTGATGTGATAAAAGAATTGATTGAAAAAGATATGGCTTCCTTGGTTGTATTAAAAGCACCAAAGAATTATAATGAGGAAAAACTTAAATCAGATTTGAATAACTGTGAAATTATAAAAATGCCTCTATTTCGCCGGGATGTGCTTTCATATAATGTATTTTTCATCAAGAAAGGTGAACCCATCGCAGATAATAATAGAATGATCCGAAATATTTACAAGCCAAGATTTGAATCAAGTGAATTGAATCAAGTTAAGAAAACCTTATTTGATGATGGTGCAAAAGATAAAACGGATTCATCATTTTATTACCATTCACGACATTCATCTCTATTTGTTTTCCCGGATGGTAGTTATGGAGACGTCGGATTCAAAAAATACGTCAAGGAAGATGGAGATGGATTTAAATTCACAAAAGAGATGAATGATCTCTTAAGTGGTGATGACAATGAAAAAAAATTACGAAAGCTAGAAAAATACTCTTCTAAATATGCGACAATTATAAGAAAACTACTTGATGCTTATGAGAATAAAAAATCATCATTCGTATATTGCAATTCCGTTTCTGGTGGAGGATTGATTGTCTTTTCACTTCTATTGAAAAAGTTTGGATTTTCACAAAGCACAGGTAGTGAGATATCAAAAAAGAAGCGATTCGCACTTTTCTTGACTGGAAAAACTAATTTTGAATACTTGAAACAGACATTTAATGATCCAAAGAATAAATATGGCGAGTATATTAGTGTTGTTCTAGGTTCAAGATCAATTTCTGAAGGATATTCATTTAAAAATATTCAGGAAGAGCACATTATCACACCACATTATAACTACGCTGAGATAGATCAAGCAATCGCCAGAGGATTTCGTTATAAATCTCACACAGTCTTGATTAATGATTGCAAGCAGCAATTAAATGATTCTGGATATAATTTCAATTTAGAAACCGACGATGACATACAAGAAGTAATTGAAGCTTGTAAAAAAGAAAAAATTCACTTCCCTGAATTAAATATCTATCAGTATGTTTCTATTCCAAATGATAGGAATACACCATCCGTTGATTTAGAGTTTTATAGGATTTCAGAAATCAAGGATGTTAACATTAAGCGTGTTGAGAGAATAATAAAAGAATCGGCCGTGGACTGTCAATTGAATAAAGAACGTAATTTAATAAGAGGATACGATATGTTGAGAGAATGTGATTATATTGATTGTCAGTATCAATGCGATGATTATGTGCCTGGAAAAAAATTGCGATTAGATTATTCAAGTGATTTCGCGTATTACTTTAAAAAATCAAAACGATATAGAGAATTAAAGAGTGCGATAGTTGATATATTTAAAAAGACATTCAAAATCCATTTTTCAATTCTAAAGAAGCAATTTCCAGAGGAAAGGAGTTTATATATTATACAAGTATTAAATGACCTTATTTCAAAAAAGGATATCATTATCAATAAATATGGAATCCCGTGCTATTTACAAGAGGATGGTAATGTATTTTTTCTGACAGATAATTTCTCATGTCAAAATGCGCTAATGGAATATTATACTAGAAATCCGAATATTATAAAAGATTCATATTCTTTTGAGGATGCATTTAATGATGTCATCAAAGAGAATGTCCCAGGATTGATTGATAGATTATTTTCCATTAAGGAGGATGATAAAAACTTTGAAAGCAAGATTGTGAATTTATTGAATAAGATAGATGAGACATACCAAGAAATGCTATTAGAAAGCTGTATATTTGCGGAGGAGCGAAACACATCTGAAAATGAGTTCTATCGTAAATATCTATTGAGTAAATTTTTTTCAGGTAAGTATAAAAAGTTTGAGAATGGAGTTTATATTTCGTGGTTATTGTATAATGACAAATTGAAGAATTACGATTCGTTGAGATATATGGTTAGTATGGAGGATGGATGGAACGATGTAGATATTGAAAACAACGGGGATATAATTGAAATGTTTGAAAACAAGAATGAAACTAAAGATGTTGAGCAAATAAAAAACAACCCTTATGGATATTATGGATATTATGAAAAGGATAAAAAGAGTGATGCCATCAATTTCAAAATCATAAAGATCCTGAAGGAGAAAACCACCAAGAAGAATAAGATTCCATCGGGTAAAGTATGTTCAACATATGAAATGTTTGATTTAATTGACATATTGAATGCTTTTGAAGTTAAGCCGCCGATAAATATAGATGATAAAAAACGCTGGAAGCAAATCAAGAAAATGGATCTAGACGAGCTAAAGAATTCATTGAAGAAGGTTAAATTAAAAGATAAGATTAAAGGAATGACGGACGAAAAGCTAATCCGAAGATACGTTTATTGGTATGATTTGGATCGCAAAGATATATGTGAGAAAATTAGCGAAGTGATGAAAGAAAAGGGTCTTATATTGTAAAAATAAATATTTTTCTTAACCTAAAAACAAGGTTAAGAAAAAAAAAATATGGCATCAAATCATTTCAGATTTGAAATAATTCTAAACTCTTTCTTGTACTTGAAATCCTGACCTTTGCCCAAAAATGATACACATTTTGTATTTGAACCATCAAAAGTTTTAATGAAATCTTCATTATTAATAAAGTCATCTAGATTTGGGATATCAGTTTCAACTACTTGATCTACAAAAGAAGTTTTGGAATGTTCTATACCATTATCAAGAAATTTAGCAACAACTTCACTTACTGATTTACCTTTGATGTCAAAGCCAGGTGAGGGTAATATTCTATTATTTACAATAGATTTAAATTTATCATCATAACTAAATTTATTGTCTTCATAAGTTATAATTTCGTCTTCCCAATTAAATTTTTTATCATTATAAGTTTCTTCATTGTAAATGTAAAATAAATTTTCCGATAACAAAAATAAAATTATATGTCCATTATTCTCAATAATATTTTTCTTGTCATCATCCGTCAGATCTTTGTTAAGTTTGTTTCTCAGAATTATTGAAAAATAAACACTTAGAACAGCAAATAAATGAATGTAATTAACATTATTATTAAATTTCACCTCTAGATTTTCAACGAAAGCACCTAGTTTTTTCATGCTATCTAAAATATAATTCTTAATTTCTTCTTCTGTTTTATAAATAATATCTGAACCTTTTATTTTATAATTGAAGTTATTGTAATTGACTCCTCTAAAAATTTCTTTATCTCTATATTTATATATCATAAACTTGATCATATTTTTATAGTTCTCATTTCTCGCATTTTTGCAAATAATTATTGAATCCAAACCGTCATTGGTTTGTTTTTCATCTTCTGTAGATATAGGCTTTTCAACAATATTTGGTTTGTTAATTATTGAACCTGCTATTTCATCAATAGTTTTATTTTCAATCTCAAAAGACTCTAAAGACTCTAAAGAAGGTGTTGTTTGTTTAATTGTAAAAGACAAAATAAACGACAATAAAAGTAATACAACTACACAAATTGCAACGCCTTTATCAAATGATGGATTCTTCGTTGACCATTTAACTTCTGGATAAAAGAATGTATTTATTCCAAATAAAATTGTCAGAACTAATGTTAATATACTTATGAAAGCATAAGGTCCACTCCATATCAAACCTACTACTAATATAGTGGCAACTAATTGAGCAACTCCTAAATCAGTTGCGCCAACATAAAACTTGTCTATACCTAATGGTCCGAACAATGTCGCCAAAATCAAAGCTACTCCTTTAGAATACTCACTCATATTATATAATTTATTATATATAATAAATCTTAATTTTTATTTTATTTTATTAACTCATTCGTTTTAGTTAATAAAAATAACACAATGTAATTCATAATCTTAATTTTAATCTACTTCCTCAATCTTGATATCCGGTGCTCGTTGTTGCGGAGGCTTCTTCATGTCAGAAGGCATCGCCCCGCCTCCAAATGGTTGTCCTCCAGGAGGCATTCCTCCTCCACCTTGCTGACTAACCTTCTCCATTATAGGATTAATCTTCCCCTCAACTTCAGTCTGTTTTTGCTTAAAAACATCTGCTTCTGCATCAAGATTATCATTAATCCATGACAGAGTCTCTTCAATTTCCTTATTGATGATGGATTTATCATTCTCATCTAATGCACTTGAAAACTTCTCTTCAAGCATAGAAGACTTAAGACTGTATATGTAATTTTCAAGACTGTTCTTTGAATCAATCTTCTTTCTCGCAATTTCATCTTGCTCCTTGTACTGTTCAGCTTCACGTATCATTCGCTCAATATCCTCCTTACTTGTTCTACTCTTATCGTTTGTAATCTGTATCTTTTGACTCTTACCAGTTGACTTTTCCTCGGCGGAAACACTCATAATACCATTAGCGTCAATGTCATACGTGATGACAATCTGCGGAACTCCTCTTGGCATAGGAGGTATGCCATCTAATTTAAACGATCCGAGTAAATTACAATCTCTAGTCATCGCTCGCTCACCCTCAAATACTTTTATCTCAACACCCGGTTGATTGTCAGTGTATGTTGAAAACGTTTGAGTCTTCTTTGTGGGAATGGTTGTATTACGAGGAATCAATACTGTCATAACTTGCCCCGAAGTTTCAATGCCGAGACTCAATGGACAAACATCAAGTAAAATCAAGTCATCAATAGATTTAGAAGTGGAACCAGATAAAATCGCCGCTTGTATCGTGGCGCCATATGCAACTGCTTCATCAGGATTAATTTCCTTGTTTAGAGTTTTACCGTTAAAAAACTCAGTTAAAAGCTGTTGAATTTTAGGAATACGTGTTGAACCTCCTACGAGAACAATTTCATCAATTTGAGACTTTGAAAGTTTAGAATCCTTCAATACCTTTTCAAGTGGTTCCATACAGGTTCTAAAAAGGTCAGAATTTATGTTTTCAAATGTTGCTCTTGACATTGACGAATTGAAATCAATACCATCCATTATACCATCAATCTCAAGATAAGAATGAGTGCTTGATGAAAGTTGACGCTTCAAACGCTCACATTCACTTCTCAATCGTCTAATGGCTCTATTTGATGTCGTTAAATCCTTCTTATACTTCTTCTTGAACTCCTCAACGAAATAATCAACCATTCTATTATCAAAATCCGAACCTCCCAATTTAGTATTTCCACCAGTTGACTTCACTTCAAAAACACCATCCTCAATAGATAAAATAGAGATATCAAATGTTCCTCCTCCCAAATCAAACACAAGAATATTCTTTTCCTTTTCACTCTTCTTGTCAAACCCATAGCAAAGAGCAGCTGCAGTTGGCTCATTAATAATTCTTAGAACATTTAATCCGGCAATCAAACCAGCATCTTTTGTAGATTGTCTCTGTTGGTCGTTAAAATATGCCGGAACGGTAATAACAGCATTTTCCACCTTTTCACCCAAGTATTTCTCTGCGATATCCTTGAGATACGATAAAACCATAGAAGAGATTTCTTCTGGCTTGAATTGCTTCGTTTCACTCAAATATTGGACTTCAAATAATGGATTGTCATTTTCACCCCGAACAATCTTGAAGGGATAATGCTTCAATTCTGATTGAACGACTGAATCACTAAATTTGCGTCCAATAAATCTCTTTGCTTCAAAGATTGTATTTTCGGGATTAATTGATACTTGATTTTTAGCGGCATCTCCAACCAAGCGCTGATCGTTGTAAAAAGCAACATATGATGGTGTTGTTCTCTGTCCTTGATCGTTTGAAATAATTTCAACTCTGTCATTCTGAAAAACTCCTACACAACTATAAGTTGTTCCCAAATCAATTGCGATAGTAGCGCCTGTAATTTTCTTTTCTGTACTCATTTTTGTATATTTTACAAATCAAATCTTTAAATTTTCATTTAAATATTTTTCAGAATTTAAATTAAAATGAAATGCTACGATTTCAAACAGGTCAATTTTAATAACAATAATCTATTAGACTATTCAGTTGATGCAACATACGTAATCCATTTAGAGAATAATGGTAGATATGATTCTATTATTGAACAATTGAAAATTTTTCAACCAACAAATAAAGTTTATATATTGATTAACAAAGGTTTTAGAAAGTGCCAAAAAGAATCCCATGTAAATTCAACAAATACTGATTTAGTTGATTCTTATTTGCAAATTTTTCATCATTCAGTAAAAAACGAGTATGAAAATATTCTGATATTAGAAGATGACTTTTTTTTTAATAGAAAAATATTAAAAAAGCACATATGTGATGATATAAATAAATTTTTATTACAAAACAAGAACAAAGAATTCTTATATTATTTAGGGTGTTTGCCTATTGTTCAAAGAAAATATTCTGGAAATCATAATAAAATGATTATTGGTAGCTTGACGCATTCAGTTATCTATCCAAAAATAATAATAAACAAAATCATTCAAATGGACAGAACAAAAATTGTAGATTGGGATGCAAACACCAGAAATTTCGCTCGTTATATTTACAACACACCATTGTGTTACCAACTTATGACCGAGACTGAAAATTCAAAAAATTGGATAAATACAACATCTATTAAATTAGATGTATATTTTGTATTATATTTATACAAGAAATTAAATCTAGATAAAACTGTTGATGGTTATTATACTTTATATTATTGGTCATTGAGAATGTTTGAAATAATTTTATTGACATTGATGTTATTGGTGTTCCTTGTTTGTTTATATTGTTTCAGACGACGTTGATTCGTTGTTCGGCGCCGTTTCTTCATTACTAACAATTTGTTCAACACCGACTTCATTTGTTGGTTCGTTAATAGTAGTTTCTTCAACAACACTCTCAACTTCTTTTTCTGAATTATTATTATTATTCTCTGTTTCAACTTCGGGGACAGAATATTTCTTCTCAACTTTTTTAAATATATTGTAATACTTATTTTCATCTAATCGTTCTTTCACATTTACTGGCAGCTCGTCATAAGTTTTGAACTTTCCTTTTTTATAATCTTTGGCAACTTTGCGTTCAATTGTCTTTATATCTCTGTCATCCAAGAATAACTTTGTTGAAATCTTGCTGTGATTTTTTTTGAATGACATTTTTGATCTTGTATTTCGTCTCGGCATCATTAAACGAATATTATCGTTTCGTTTTATTTTATTTTCATTTTCTAGTACTACAGCCAAAGATGACTCTGGGGGAATTTTATTATCATCAGGCGGAAGAATCATTGACGGCGCTGAATAACCGCTATTAGTCGGAACAGGAGCGTATGAAAATGGGCGGTGATTATAATAATTTTCTTCTTCATCCTCTTTTTTTTCATAATAAGATGTATTTTTGTTTCTTATGATTTTATAGTTTGGAACTAAAGGTTTTTGATAATGGACTTCTTTTCTATGTCGGCTTTTCTTACCATTATCATTATTATTTATTTGTCTTGACGATTTCTTTGGGGATCTTACTATCAACATAGGGGACTTTTTCTTCAAAGATGATCTTGACGACAACCTTTTCTTTAAGGATCTTACTATCAACAAAGGGGACTTTCTTCTTGTTGAAGATCTCTTTGTTTTCATCCTTTGTGACTTTCTAGTCAAAGACTTTTGTTTTGTTTTCGGAGACCTTTTCATCTTTGATTTTTTTGATGGTGATCTTGACCTCACTCTTCTATGATTCATTTTTTATTTATAACAATAAAATTTATTATTTAATAATTCTTCAATTTGACTCCCTGCAACTTTGTAATCACTAATTTTATTCTTTGGCATTTCGCGAATTGTTGTGATATTATTCTCCTCATCTACGCTATCGTTCCAAGATTTGCTTATAAAGACAATTTCAAACTTCAGCTCTGGAAAATGGCTTCTTAAAAACTTTGAAAACAACTTTATATATTCTAGTTCAGAAATCTTATTCTGTTCTTTATAGGCTTGTTTTATTATTCTATTTTCTTTGGTCTCTTCAAAACGGATAAACAATACATTCTCTGACGACATTAACAAATCCCTGAATCTTTTGATGCGTCATCTTTGACTTTTTTCATTATTGGGCACATAGAATTCTGCATCAAAATAAAACTCTTTATAGACTAATACACAAAGACCATCATAGATTTAATTATCCTATACCAATTATTACGTTCTTCCAACATCCACTAGATTTATTGATTACAAACTCCACACCATCTTTTATTTCATTTTTCATAATAAATAAACTATTCGGAATTGGAATATCAAATTTCTTATTCAAACTCATCATGACTTATAAAACATACATTGAAATTGCAGGACATTGTGGGAAGGAAATAAATACACCATCATTTCCGCAATTTATATGGATCCCTAGATTTCTTGATATGGAATTATATACTGTAAACCATGATCTCCATCATTCATCAAATAACTGTAATTATAGCAAACGTTTTTCCTTATGGGACAAAGTGTTTGGTACTTATTCAAGATAACAAACCAACATCTTTAATCCAGTCGTCATCATGTATTTTTTTTTCAACTGTTTCCTTTGATTCTTCTAAAATGCTTATCAATCGGTCAACCTGTTTTTCATATTTTATATCTACAGTGAATGTGTAATCTCTACTACCATTTCTCAACAACGAAACCTTAGATTTTGAGAGAATCTTGCTTTTTTTATCAAGACAACACTTTCTCTCGGTGCATAAGTCAGACTTGCATCTTTTATTCCACTCATCATCGTCATCGTTCTCAACTTCTTCGCATTCACACTTTTCTGTTTCTTTTTTTTTATTGATATTCTTCTTTGCGTTTCTTAAATTCTCCAAAATGTTAGAGATGAATTCAAGGTTATTCTCTGTAAATTCCAAACAATCTGTTGAATTTTCTATAGGGTGAATTTTAATAGTCTTGACTTTCATATTCTGTTCACGACGTTTTGTTCTAATTTGCCCTCTCAAGTAAGAAGAAAAGCATGGTTTGTTTTTACTCAGTTTTTTATAGTCATCAATTATAATATTCAGTTCATCCTTTGTAATTGAAATTTTATTGATAGGGATTTCCTTTATTCCAAAAAAACTCGCAATTATACAATACTGTTTATACATATCATTTGAACTTCCATCGTATGATTTTGCATTTTCAGAAAAAATAACTTTGGTCATCTTTGTTCTATTTTGATTTTTTTTTCGTGTTATTCATTTTTTCGCAGCGTGATGATTTTCTTAACTTGATTTAGTTAAGAAAAAATAAAGCACAAAAGAAGGTAAGTTCTTTTTAAATTTTTTCAATATACAAAAATGAATCCTTTTTCAGCACATTGATTCTGTTTTTATTTCTTTCAATAAATACATCCAAACCATCAAATGAATTAATGCCAAGCATTCCTGTTTTCTTCAATATACTGTTAAAACATATATTAAGTATTGAAAACAGCACAAGATTACTACTATTGTTTTCATTTATGATTATAAAATCATATCTATTTTCAAAATCACGTAAATTCGTCAATAATGTATTTTCTATAGAATCAGTCGCATTTATAAACTGAATTCCATTCCCTGAATCTTTTTGATAGACAATCAAATCGTCGCTACTTCTATCACAAATTGATGTTATATCAAAATTAGTACTCTTTAATTGCGCTAGTGCATTTTTTTTAATACTTAATAGATTACTTATTTCTAAAATCCGAGAGACTTTCTTATTTCCTTTGAAAATATAATAATTCAATATATCTTTGTCGATGATGGCGCCGTCG
>Ga0214923_10000714_pt1 | contig 49315 bp, 31 predicted proteins | sample LL1510_MetaG_FD_177993 | JGI IMG/M metagenome (GOLD analysis project Ga0214923, IMG submission 177993) | Freshwater microbial communities from Lake Lanier, Atlanta, Georgia, United States - LL-1510 | ecosystem: Environmental > Aquatic > Freshwater > Lake | place: USA: Georgia | collected...
TTGACGAAAAGCGTGACGGCGACGCGGACACTGACGCCGACCCGGACAGCGACCCCCTTGCCGACGGGAACGCGGACGCCGACCGCGACGCGGAGTGCAACGCCGACGATCTCGCCAACCGCGACGATCACGGCGACGCGGACGACCACACCCACGGTCACGGTGACGCCGCTGGTCTGGCCCACCCGGACGATCAGCCCAACCCGGTCGGTCACGACGACTCGCACGATGACGCCGACTTGGACCACCTCCCCGACCCGGACCGCGACCGCTGCCGTGGCAACGTCGCCGACGGTGACGGCAACGCGAACACCGACCCCGACGCCCGTCGCCGTCGGTATCGGCGTTCCGAGAACCGTGGCGGTCCGCGCGGTGGTTCCTGCGGGTCGGACGCTGCACCGGGGATCCTTCACGATCACGTATCCACCCCAGTCGATCGACGTGACCTCGTGTTCGGTGACGGCGGCGAATGTGACCGGAACCTGCACCGGCGGTGCCGGGGCGTGGTCGGTGTCAATCAACAAGGTGCAAGGAGTGGTCCTCACTGGGGCGGTGTCGCTGGTGTCCATCGACATTGCGGTCAAGGCACCCGGCAGCTACACGATCACCTTTACGTCACCTGCGTTCCTCGATGACGCGGGAGCAGCGGTCACCGTTGGGTTGGACCCCATCACGATGGTCGCCGCGGGCACAGCGACTTCAACCCCCACCGCCACACCCGTTCCCGCGAACTTGACACGAACCGCGACCGCAACCGCCACCGTTCCGGGCGGCGACGTATACAGGTCGCTGGCGGCTGGCCAGTATCACACGTGTGGCCTGACGACTGACGGGACGGCGTACTGCTGGGGAAAAGAGAGTCTGGTTGGCGACGAGACTAGCGGAACCGACCGGTTGGTTCCGGTGGCGGTGAGTGGTGGGCTGACCTTTACAACATTGGTTGCCCGTAATTATCACACGTGTGGTCTAGCCACGGGCGGGACGGCGTACTGCTGGGGAGGGAACTACAGCGGCCAGCTTGGCGACGGGACGAGCAGGACCGACCGGCTGGTCCCGGTGGCGGTGAGTGGCGGCCGGACTTACACGGCGCTGACGACGGGGGGGAATCACACGTGTGGCTTGGCGACGGGCGGGACCGCGTACTGCTGGGGAAAAAATGGATACGGCCAGCTTGGCGACGGGACGAGCGGGGTCGACGCAAACGACACGTCCGCCGACCGACTGGTCCCGGTAGCGGTGAGTGGAGGGCGGACGTACACGGCGCTCGCGGCGGGATTTGAACACACATGTGGTCTGGCAACTGACGGGACGGCGTACTGCTGGGGATACAACGGGCACGGCCAGCTCGGCGACGGGACGAGCGGAGTCAACGGCAGCTCATCCGCCAACCGGCTGGTCCCAGTGGCGGTGAGTGGCGGGCGAACGTACATCGCGCTTGTGGCGGGCCACAGTCACACTTGTGCCCTGACGAATGACGGGACCGTGTACTGCTGGGGATACAACGGGTACGGCCAGCTCGGCGACGGGACGAGCGGGAACAACGGGGGCGTGGACGACCGGCTGGTTCCGGTGCCCGTAAGCGGCGGGCGGCCGTACACGGCGCTTGCGGCGGGCGGTATGCACACGTGCGGCCTGACCACTGAGGGGACGGCGTACTGCTGGGGTTGGAACGGTTTTGGCCAGCTTGGCGACGGGACGGCCGGAGTCAACGGGGGCTCGTCCGCCAACCGGCTGGTACCGGTGGCCGTGAGTGGTGGGCGAGCCTACATGGCGCTGGTGGCGGAGCACCGGCATACGTGTGGCCTGTCAACTGGGGGGAATGCCTATTGCTGGGGACACAACGGGGACGGCGAACTTGGCGACGGGACGAGCGGGGTCAACGGGGGCTCGTCAGCCGACCGGCTAGTCCCGGTGGCGGTGAGCCGGCGGGTCTAGCACGGGGTTTCCGCACGCCGGCATCCAGCGCCGGGTGGCGCGTGCCCTCGCCTATTCGCGGCGCTACTGCATTCTCTCTCTAGGGCTGCTCTCCCCCGAGCAGTCTCCCTGCTCCTCGCCAGGGTCACCCTGGCCAAAGAGGCCGAAACGCCGGCCCGCGCTCTACTCAGCGCATACCTGGACCCCGGCTACCCGGGAGCTTCCTGCGCCACCACGCTGTCCAAGTCGGCCCTCACGGGCAGTGGCGTGGCGCCGTCGTCGTCCTTGACGAGATATCCGTCGACGCCCGTGTGCATGCCCTCGTTGCGGGCAACGGCTCGTCCCCGCCGACGGCTCGCGCGCGTGGCTACAGTACACAGGTAGGCCCGGGGACGAGCGGCGTGGCGACCTCACGGTCATTCTGAACGATACCCGCCCTCCCGGCGCTGCGGGCCCACGTTACCGTCGTTGCCGAACGCGCGTACGGGAGCAGACCCGAGTTCGACGCCGTCTACTAGTTGGGTTGGTATCTACTGGAACGCATATAGTGGCAGGCGGGTGAGGGGTTCCCGCGCCTCACGTTGCTGCGGATGTGTAACTTCGCCCTGCATACCAAAGCCCGCGGTGGGTCGGCGAGGGCGCTGTGGTCGCTTCCGGCCCCAGCGCCCCTCCCGCGAGCTTCCCGCTCGACGCTGGCACCGGGTGGAGACCGGGACCCGGTGGCGCTTGAGCGTTCCGGGATAGCCCGTTCGTGGCGGTCTTCCAGAAGGATGGGTGGTGCCCCGCGCACGCCGTCGCACTCTGTTCATCCGGGCATGACGAGCCATTGCTGCCGGTATGGACCCACCGGCCGGACGACGACGCGTTGCACGCCTACGCCCATCGGCGGGGCATCGAGCGCATTTTCGCCCCGTTGAAGTCCCGAGGCTGGGGCCCGGAACGCACCGGCGTTGCCTAGTGGGTCCTCGCAACTGCCCCGGTGGCTGCCCCGGCCATCCGTGCTTGCCTTGCCAGCGCGCCACCGGTGCCCCATATCCTCCTAATCTCCCGCATCCCCCAGACACCCGAGATGCCCGCGCACGGATGGACGGCTCGTTACCGCACGGACGCACGCACTTCAACGGGGCCGACGCCCGCAAATCGGTTCTGCGCCACACGTGGTCACTCGACTGCCGGGATGTCCCCCGCTGTTGTGACCAGTGCCCCGCCCCCATCGCCTCCCCACCCTGACCTGGACAATCTGTGGTCGTGGCCCTCACGCAGTCGTGGTGGCCGGGTGGTCCGGGAGCTAATCGGGGCGGACTACCACGACGAGGTCACCGGCGACCGAGACGAATGCTCCGACTGGCTCGTCCCGTCGACGCTGACGCTGGAGTGCTTGTCACACCTCTCCCGGAACAGCCGGGCGTCTCATCATCCATGATGGCGACGGCACCCGCACCGGGATATGGGCCCGATGTCTAATCCGGTTCCTCTTCTCCGTCCGGTCCGTCGTCGTTCCGGACTGGACGTCCCTGCGGACCGGCCAGCGTAAGACACGGAAGATGCAGTCCGGGTCGCTCGAGTTCCTGATCCAAGGCACCCTATCGGCTGACCTCAGGTTGCGAAGGATGTGCAAAGTTATCGACCACCTGTGGCCGGCCCTCTGCATTTACGCGGGTGTCCCCGGGGTCGGACCCACCAACAACGTGGCCGAACGCGCCATCTGGCCTGCCGTCCTGTGGCGCAAGGGGAGTATTGGCACGCGGTGCGGGCGTGGCGCAATGTCTGCCGATGCCATCCTGACGCTCGCGGCGACCTGCCGATGCGCGGCCTGGACCTAGGTCTGCACCGCGAGCATGGTCGACCTTCCCGTCCCCGAACGCCACCCCGCTACCGCTTGACCCCAGACCGCCCCACCCATTTCAGGATCGGTCCCCGGTTGAGCGTCCCCAATTGACCTTCGTGTGAGCGGTTACGCACCCGTCAGGCAGCCGCCGCATTGGATCCCTAGCGACAGGTTTGCCGCCTCAAGGTTTGCATCCTCGAAGCGTCACTCGGAAGCAGCCATGCCCCGCATATCCTTGCGAGGGAGGTTCTGACCTTCAAGGTCTTGGTGTGAGTAGTTAGCAGGCATCTCCGCAGGATACGCCAATGTGGTCCGATGAGTGAAACGGCTTCTGTGGATAAAGAACCCCCATGAAGCGTCTCGGTAATCGCGCCAGTTCAACCGTAAGCTACTTCCGGGCAAAGAAAGCTGTTTTTAGTGAGCAAACTTCACCCGATACTCAAGCTGGAAATTGCGCTGGCTGATTTATGAGGCGTTGAATTTCATCGCGTCGAAATTCGATATGAATTGAAAAAAAACGTTCGATTGTTATAGGGCGACCGAGAATAGAAACAAGACGCTCGAAAAAAGAAACGTGCGTAGATGATAGACTAACGCGTAGCAAGCGCATTTTAATTTTCTTTTTTTCTAGAGTAGCGCTTTTTTTTGTATATGATTTTTCTTTTTTTATGAAAGTTTCTCGATTTATTGACTCATCCAGAAATGTATTAGATAGATAAAAATCTACTATTGATTGATTTACATCGGGACTAACCGAAATCGTGACCAGCGTGTTGGTGAGCCGATTGCCGTTACCATCTGTCATTTGGTTGGCATGAGTTGCGCCGTCCACACGAATGGCCGACTGCTGCGGTAAGACGGATGTGCCGGGCGGGACGATTTCCGACGCAATCAGGGACGTTGCGGGGTTACTGCCGTTTCTCTCATGTTCGAAGCCCTCCCGCCCAGCACTGTATGGATGCTTGGAGACATGCAAATCAGCAGAGGCACCATCAAACGGAGTTGAAGAGGGCTCAGGAAAGGCGTCACTCGCTGCACGTTCGAGCATGTCGGCACTGACCTGCCCATTATTGGAGGCCTGCGGGCTTGCGTATTCGTGGGCGGCCACGGCAACCGAGGGGCCAATCGGAGGGCGCGAGCTTATCCTGGACGACGGCAACCACTGATCATCTTCAGTTGTTAGATGAGTTGCTGCCATTTGTGAGATTGCCTCTCGATCCTCGGGGTTGACGATGAACACGGATATTCCCCTATACCCAGTCACTGAGCCGTACACAAACCCGGCGATGAGACTGCGAAGCGTGTTTGGTAACTCACACCGCTCCGTACGCTGTTGGGATGCGACATGAGAAACAATGTGTGCGTCCGACAACTCTATCCACATTCCGGCGTCTACTAGCCCCTGCACGATATCCGTGAAAGCGCCAATGCTCGTTTGGTCCCGTGGCCGCTTCTTTTGAGGTGTGAGAGGGTGTCCAGATATCCACCTGCGTAACTGGTTATCAAGCGGCTTTAGCTGAAGATGGTAATCATTGCCGTTGCGCGTCTCGACGGCCTTCATTGCCGTTCGAATGACTTTACGCAATCGATGCAACACAGTTATCGATGGATTGTTGATGCGCCCACCGCCTTCTAAAACGAGGGGCCCGTACGCACTTGCAACGCCATCCCGAAACAAGCTTTCTAGGCACATGAAGGCGAATGACAGCTCATCTAAAGCAGTCGTTGGCTCAACCTCAACTGGCCCGCGTGCAATCCCAGTTGTGAATGCGGCGAGCTGCTCCAAAAGATAGCTATGGCGTTCTTCTAACCTTTTCCATATTCCCGGGCTTCGCGTTCGGCTGGCGCCCGAACCCAAGGGGGGTGTCTGATGAACAGGAAGCATGGCACACGCCCAGAGCGAACCCAGCAGCGGAGCCGCGAATCTCCCATAGCGTTCCGAGGCATTTTGAAAGGGTTCGAAGGTCCTAAGCACTTTCTTATCGTTGCCGTCAACAACTGATACCGCCGCACCGCTTATGGCGCGATAGCCTAAGTCGAGGAAAAATACGCTTAACGACTCAAAATAGGCGCGTAGTTTTTGAGTCTCGGAATGACTGCGAAGTGAAATCGGACCAATCTGCTCAATCGGAATCAACACTGTCGGATTGTTAGCTAGATATTGTGTGTGACTCAGCGGCAAGGAAACTACCACGTCACGCGTACTCTTTTCCCGCCTTGATGGTGCTACAGGGTGCTTGAAAACCGCGTCGCGACTAATTCTTGCAACGCCCCACCCAATCCAATCAAGTAAGAAAGGCAATGAAACAACAATATATCCGGGTTGGGGCTCATCACTTGACATGGCAGATGGCGATTAGTGGAATAGGCACATTCATTGAGGTGGGGGTATCAGCGTCTACCGGTGCTTTGCGCCGGGGGAGGAACGTGGTCAATTTCGAAGAAGTTGGGTAGCCCCATAATCTCCTTCAGTTGGTCGGCGATCTCCGGGGATGCCGATACTAGCATGAGCTTGCTCCGCGCACGCGTTGCTCCGGTGAACATTAACGGCCTATTGTTCAGCAAAAGTGGAACCAAAAGGAGCACGACGTGCTCGAACTCCATGCCCTTCGCGAGGTGGATGGAGGTTACAATGGGCTTCGTGCCTGTAGGCCACGAGCGTCTTTCCGGGCCCGTTCGCGCCACAATTAATTGGTCATGAACAATGCTCACCGATGACAACAATCGACTCACCTCAGCGATGCTCGCCGGGTCGTTTACCAGTATTCCGACGTTCGTCATTCCTTTGTCAAGCGACGACATCACCGCTTGTCTCAACACTTGCCCTAGGTTTGTGTTTGAAGAGGCTTTGTACAACTCTACGGGGGGTTCGAAACTTCGCCCGGTAGTTTGTTTCACAAATTCTTCTGCGGTCATCGTGCTCGATTCGCTTAGAAACGACGAGGCGAACTGGGCAATCCTCTTTGTGGTCCTGTGGTTTCCCTGAACCGTCACTGGAAAGTCGGGTTTCCAGATTGCTTCCAAATTCGTCACATCTGACCGGTTGATGAAGATGGCCTGGGCACTATCTCCCGCAGCATGGATGCTTATGGAAAATTTCCGGATGACTTCGACCTCCTGAGGTGTCAAGTCCTGCACCTCGTCAACCAACGTATGGCTAATGTCTTCCTCGGGAACAGTACGTAGCCCCAAGAGTTGTTCGCACCGAAACAAGTGACGCTCCTTGCTGAAGTCTTCAGTATTTTCATCAGTATTTTCAGTTGAAGTCACAAGCTTGAGGTAGAGGCGCAACACGAACTGAGGGGTGGTCAAGACCAAATCTTCTGGCACGTCGCGCTCAGCGGTTGCCGAAGCGATGTATTGGCGTAGATAGGTGTTGTAGGTTAGTAACCTGGCGGGAATGAAGCCTTGGCCTCGCATCATTGTCAAGCGCTGAATCAGCATTGCACTCTTGCCTGTGCCGGCTGGCCCTTGGAGAAGGCTGACTTTGCCATGACTGAAGGCCTCGGCTCTTGGCAGCGCGAATTCCCGTTGTTGCGGAGTTAACTGATCAATACGTGGTATCCACATCCGGACTGTTGTTGCAGGTGTACCTGACTGATCCAGATTAAGTTTGGCCATGTAAGTATTTATCTCAGACTCCGCACGAGTGAGTGCCGCCGCATTGATGTGTGCTAAACCCTGTGAATCGTTGCGAAACCCGATTTCTAACTGTCGCAGTTTACGCTGGAAGTCGGCCAACGCCTGCCTTGTTCGCTTAGCGAATATTTCTAGCGGCATGTTGCCACCAAACGAAACTCCATCGTGGAAATTCATAAGATCAGCATGCTCTTGTGCCGTTCTAAGATCAATACTGATTTGGGATAATTCTTTGCTGTAATCTTCCTTGACGAAGTCCATTTGCGATTTGGTGGTGTCAACAAGTCGGCGCAGTTCAATGGGCAGTGTCATGGTAGCTTCTCCAGATGCGGATTCTTGGTGGGTTACTGAGGAGTGAGTGCGTGATGGTAACCGGTTACGGGGTCATCGCGCAGTAAAGCGCAGGGTGTTCGGTGCATGATCCCGTGAATAGCGCCATCCGTGGGCGCCCCATAGAGGCGCCCTGTCAAGTGCTTAAGATATGGGTAGTCGTTCCGTTCCCGGGTGGTGGTTCACGGTGTGCAGAGCATGCCGCGGGGCGGCACTTGGACGCGTGATCACCAGTGAGGTGCCCCATTGTGTCCGTCCCTAGGCACCTTGGGTTCGCCTCGCGCTCGTTGTGCTGCGGGGCCAGAATTGCCCCATCAGGCGCAGCCCCGACGCCACGTCCGGGGAACACCCAACCGCGTCCGTGGGGCGATTAGTCTGATTGTTCAGGCGTAGTAGCGGGTCGGTCGAACACACGACGTGTTTAGCACATAAGCATAGTGATAAAAGTTATTATTGCACGTTGTCGTAAGTGACGCCACTCGTGTGACACGCTGCAGGCATTATTTGTTGAATTTCGGGCGGCAGCCGCGGAACGGCATGAAATGACTGTCCGGTTTGAGGTACGCGTCCGGGACATCAACCCCCGAGTGGGGGCGCATCCAGGCAACTCGGAGTGGCCTCCTCCGTGCGAACCTGCCATAGCCAGCTCCGGATGCAGTCGAGGTGCGGAGCACTCGTCAAACAAGGGAGCGGGTGGGCTAACCCCAGGGTGAGACGGATGAGCTAAGGCATCGACTAGCTCTGGCCGACACTCTGGGCCTCCCTCGATGTCCCCGGGGTCGAACCCACGAACACCGCGGACGAACGAGCCAGCCGGCCTGTGGCGCACGGTTCGCCGGTGCCATGCTGGCGGTCGGAGCGACTTGCCGGATGCACTGCCCGGTCCGTACGCCCGCTTGGCCGGGATGTGCACTGCGAGCATGGCCGGCCATGCTGTCTCCCATCTGTTCCTCGCTCCCGCCTGTCCCCAGGCTGGCGCGGCCGGGGCTGGACTAGATACCAGGTGCGTACACCTACTTTAGCTCCGTGAACCGTACGCTTAGCGATGGACATTCGATTGCATTATCCTGTTACTGCTGCTAGGGTTGAAGTAGTGGTAAGTTATTGGGAAAGTCGACATTCCGCACACTGTTCATTATGGTTATTTATATAGATTTAAGCGTAAGGCCTAGGTCTTGCATAGTAGTGAGAGTAAGCGCGGTACTTTATTGGAAATCGAAATTGGCTGGTGTTGGGCAGCTTGGTTTCTGGAATCATTTAGGTAGCCTACTTGTCTCCCATTCTGATGGAATGTATTCAAGAATTGGGAATAATTATTTGATAACGCTCAATGTTACTTAGGAAAGTGTTTCTTGATGTTCAGAGGTGCCTTCGGGAAATGGTCGACTGCAATCTGAGACGGTGAGCCATGCTCCGCCGGTGTGCCGTCGTTCGTTTCCATTGCTTCTGGATGTGAGTATCTGGAGATTGTGTGCTCCGAGTTGGCATAGAGCATGCTGATCCATTGTCAAGATATACGGTACTGCATAAGTATATAGCAACACATAATGTTAGTAATTGTGGTGACAAAAAATAATTGGTTAATTGGAAATTCGTCACTAGCGTTGCGGTCGTATTTACGGCCTTGGGGCAACTTCGTGCCCACACGTTTTTTATTCAGAGGCGAACCAAACTGGCCGAAAAGCGGGCCTTGACCATAGGTGGTGCTAGCACGTTTTTGACGGCAGCAGGGTTGGTAGGATGTGAGAACGGTGAAATTCACGAGCGAGCAATGATGGCCTGGATAATTAAGTTTAATGTAAAATCGCGCATAAAACATTCTGGTGGAGGTTCATCTCATGACCGTAAGAATTGATCAGGCGCTGGACGCCGTAGAGCAGGACGAGCTGCGTTCACTGCAGTGGGGATACGTTGACGGGCATTACACAGAGAGTGAGCTTACGTCCCTGTTAGCGTCTGCACTCAAACTTGACCCGGAGGAAGATGAAGCTTCGATTGATCAGATTGTGCGGCGCATGCTTCGGGAGAATTTGATCTACCGGTTCACGGGGATCGACGGACAGTGGTTGTTTCGTAGTAGGTTTGCGGAGGGCTTGCGCCTGTTGAGCCGCCTCACGCAAGAATTTCCAAACAAAAGGTGGCCAAAGGCGCAGTCCCTCGTGAATGACTTTCGAGTTGACGTTCGGCCGAGGCGCTATCCGCGCAGAGATGTCCAGTTATCCGATGTCGCGGTTCGTTTCCGTGAGGCCCTCGGGCGCGCCCTTGACCCAGCGGAGGACGCCTTCCTGACTGCTTTCCTTACCGCGCCATCCGGTCTGATCAATTTGGCTGAGTTTCAATGCGAGGCTTTGAAATGGGTGTTGTCTGACATCAGTGAGACGCGTGGGTTGGTAATTACGGCAGGCACCGGGACCGGAAAGACGATTGCGTTTTATTTCCCGGCCTTTTTTCGATGCATTGAATGGAAACGGGCGTCCACTGAGAATTGGGTAAAGGGCCTCGCAGTCTATCCGCGAAATGAACTGTTGAAGGACCAATTTACTGAGGCATTTCGCCTCGCTCGGCGACTAGATGGGGTTTTTGAGCGTGCCGGATTACCGCCAATTAGACTTGGGACTTTCTATGGCGACACGCCTAGGAGACTGCGCGATCGGTACGTGTTTGGAGATGGCCGCTCGTGGGAGCCCAGCGAAGGTGGACGGACATGTCCATTTCTCAAGTGTCCAAGCGCGGGTTGCGGTGGGGACATGATTTGGCGCTTTGAGGATTTGGAACGGTTCATTGAGAACCTTCACTGTGAACAATGCGGTCTGAAAGTCGGCCCCGAGCACTTGGCACTATCACGCGAACAGGTGAGCGCAAGACTGCCCGACTTTGTGTTCACGTCTGCAGAGATGCTCCATCAAAGACTCTCCGATCGATCCTTGGCATCTGTATTTGGGATACAGGCCAATGCTGCAAGGTGTGCCCAGTTAATGCTTCTGGATGAGATACACACGTACGAGGGAGCTACTGGCGCAAACACTGCACTTATGATCTCAAGATGGCGGCACGCGAGAAAGACTTCACCGGTGTCACTAGTTGGCCTCTCGGCAACGCTTGAGGAGGCATCAAGATTCTTTGGCGACTTAGTTGGGCTTGAGGAAGGCGTCGTGGCTGAGGCGCGGCCTCATCCGGACGACTTTGATGAGACCGGCGCCCAATATCAGGTGATTCTTCGGGGCGACCCTTCGTCGCGTGCCCAACTGCTATCAACCTCCATCCAGGCAAGTTTCCTGTTGGCCAGGCTCCTCGAACGTCCAGTTGGAGGCAATAGGGCCGATGGTCCGCTGTACGGGTCGAGGCTATTCGTGTTCACCGACGACTTGGACGCCACGAACCGGCTCTTTGATGACCTTCGCGACGCTGAGGGTCATGATCAATTCGGTCGGCCGCAACGGCCCCCGCTTGCCCAGCTTCGAGGCATTGGCGCCGACAATCGTGCTGGCTCTGCCCGATGGCGGGCGGGTCAAGTCTGGGAATTGCCGAACAGCCTTGGATGGACGCTCAAAGAGCCCCCGCTTGGCACCGGTGTCGTTCCCACGTTGAGTGACCGGCTGCAAATTACAAGAACAACATCACACGATGTAGGTGTGGACACAGTCAGCAACGTAATTGTTGCGACATCGTCCCTGGAGGTGGGCTTCAACGACCCGGAGGTGGGTGCGGTGCTACAGCACAAGGCTCCAAGGTCGTTTGCGTCTTTCATGCAGCGACGCGGACGCGCGGGCCGGGTTCGCAGCATGCGTCCCTGGATGGTGACAGTACTGTCCGATTTTGGGCGGGACCGCCTCGCGTACCAGGCATATGACCGAATGTTTGATCCAACTGTCGTCGCTCAAAATTTACCTGTGCAGAATATGTACATACTAAAAATTCAGGCTACGTTCTCGATGATCGACTGGCTGGTACACGAGCTTCCCGATCACTCCGTGTGGTGGTGGCGTGTATTGCGGGGGCCCGAGGATGCACCACCCGTGGTAGCTGCGCGTGATTCGCTCTCAGAACTCATCGTAGATATTTTGGACGGGAACGGGTTGGCTAGGGCGCGTCTTTCGGCCCACCTCTCTCAAGCGTTAAGGCTCACTGACGCCCAAGTCCAGTCTGTCATGTATGACCCCCCACGTTCCCTGATGTTCGAGGTGCTTCCAACTATTCGTCGACGGCTCGTCACCAACTGGAGGGCTTGCCCGCGTGTCAACCCACGTGACAATGAAGCGCCTCCGGACTTGATCAGAGAAGGGGCTTCGCACACGCTGCCTCTTCTGCCTGAGTTTGTACCGGCTACGCTTTTCGGGGAATTGAATGTTCCCGACGTGACAATCGTGCTACCGCCTGCGGTGCGTGGTGCGGAAGAGCAGATCGAGCGGATGGGTCTGAGCCACGCCCTTCAGCATTGGGTGCCTGGTCAAATTTCGAGGAGGTTCGCCGTTCAGCGCGGTAGGCTAGCTCACTGGGTTTCCCTGGGCGACCCCCTGCCGTCCGACGGAATGTTCTGGTGTCCGATTTCACACTTTGCGTCAGCGTCCGAGTATGTCTCTGATGTTCCGGCGACGATTGACGGTGCTGTGACTCTCGTGCCGTGTTACCGTCCGGTGACCATCAGGCCCCAGAATTTTGTGGACCGCACGATTGGCAACACCTCCCGAGGACGCCTGCATTGGGAGAGCACGTTTGAATTCCCCTTTTTACCGGCTCAGGTTGCCTTACCTGAACATGACGATTGGGCGCATTGGATTCCATGGCTTCAGTTTTCTCTTCACACTCTGAACGCGCCTGCCGTGGTTCGCCGGTACGCGGCGACGGCGACTACTACCCTCCGCAAGAACCGCACGCAGGAGATGTTCACCACTCTCTTTGTTGAGGGCAGCTTTGATGCTTTATCGATGCCAGCCAATGCTGGAAACAGTGCATCCGATGATGAAGGTAGCGAACCGGCACATGTAGATATGAGGCGCGCTGCTGTGGGGTTCGAGCTTTCCGTTGACGCAATGCGAGCGTGTGTGTCTATTCCGGAAGCCGCAGTTTTAGTGCAGCGCTTGGCAGACGCACGTAGCCTGCCTGCGTGGCGTATCGCGTACTGGCGCGACTTGGTTAGTTCCGATTGTGTGCTGGGCACCATGGCAAATGTCTTCCAGCTTGGATGGCTTGAGCAGGTTTTCCTCAGTGCGGCAACCGCACTCGCCATCCGGGAACAGACCCTAAATCTGTCACAGGCAATTGACGCGTTAGTCGGTGAAGAGGCAGATGCTCTGGTTCTGTCAGTAATTCGAGGTGTTTTCAATATCGGGGAGGGTGGCGAAGATGAGGAAACATCGAACGATTCACTAGAAGCAGATACAAATGCTGGTGCATTGCTAGCTTTGCTTCAGAATCATGTTGTGCTTGAACGGCTGAAACAGATCAGTAGTGTCCTCTCGGAACCCGTTGGGCTCGCCTTCGCTGAATGGGCACGCGGGAGGCTGAAGGAAACTATTGGCGAGGCAGTGCTCGCTGCTTCTGCGATGCTTGTTCCGCGGCAAGCGGCTACGGACACTCTCATCATCGACCTTTCTATGGGGCCGCGGGTTTCTCACGGGGACGGTGAAGGGCATGAAACCGCAAGCGATGTGGTGATCATTAGCGAATCGACTTTGGGGGGTACTGGCGTCTTGGCTGAGATTGCCAAGGTCATTTCTCGGCAACCCCATGCCTTGCTGGCGGCGTTGAATGCAGTGGTTGCGCCAAGCGAACTTGAGATGGTTGCTGCTGGGTTGGAGCATTTTGTCAGGCTCTCAGTTGACGATGTTGAGGTTGCTAATGCGGTTGGTGCGGTGCGGGTGGCCAGTGGTCACGTCCGGCATGAGGCGGCCCGCATGGCACTCGCCAAAGTACTTTCCACGCGAGGCGTCATTCTTGACCACTCGCTTTCAGCGGCGCTTCACCATCGTGTGCTGCGTACCGGCACTTCTAATGTTACTGACGTTTTGTTGTCGGACATCCTGAGTAAATGGAAGTTGGAGACACAGCGGCTCAGTATCGCGATACCGGTGCGCAGCTTCGCCTATTGTGTCGCATCGGATGATGACCTCGGACCCCGTCTACAAGACATGGTAGCTGGCATTACCGGTGAAACCCCTGGCCTTGAGGAGTTAACCTCGGTCCTGGTCGGGTTCCTGTGGGCCCAAGAAGAGGAAGTCCGTAAGCTAGCGTTCGAATCACCCTCGTGGTACCGCAATCGAGGGTTTACCGATGCGGCGCTGATACGTGAATTGTTGGCGCCATCAAAGGCGCCTGTGGTCAGGCTTACCAATTCGCCTGAGTGGTATGACGTTTTCACGGAAGCAATGCAACAGAAGCGCACGGCCCGGCTTGTTGCTGCACCTGACGAAACTAAGGAGTTCCAGGACGCCTTGTTCAATATATTATCATCGCCCATCAGCGTACGATTTCTGAGCTTGTATCCGACTATCGAAAATATGGGGCGCGACGCGCTATCTATATGGGTAATTTTCTCATTGAGGGAGATTTGACTTTGGGAAACGCAGGACGCGTGGGGTTTGCGGGTGTCAGAGACATTTATAGCCGTGCGGGGTCGGAATCTCTGTCATCACTGCTGCAGTCGCTGTTCGTCGCTGAGTGTATCCAGCCTAGTTCAAGCGTCTGGGTGGTTTCCGCGTGGATTAGCGATATAGAACTCATCGACAACCGGGCTCGCCAATTCAGCATGATTGACTTGACATGGCCCGCCTCGTATATCAGGTTCTCCCAAGTTCTTGGTGCCATGATGAAAATGGGGACGATTGTGAATATTGTTACTAATACCGATGAAAACAATATTGCAATACTGGAGAATCTGAGACGTCAAGCCTCTGGGTGTGAGACGCAACTCAAGGTATTTAGGTCGGCCACACTTCACGAAAAAGGCATTCTAACCGATCACTTCGTCATCGATGGGTCCATGAATTTCACGTTCTCTGGAATCCGGGTTAACGAAGAGCACGTGACGTTCAGGATACAGCCGGACGTGATTGCTGAACGTCGCATTCATCTGGAGAACCGCTGGAGCAGCGCTGATGCTGTTTTCTGATAGCGAACGTAACAGGCGGTTTGTGGATGCTTGGAGCTCGCAGGTTTCCGAACTCAGCCCCGAGGGCGCCGAGGCGAGGGATGTGCTCCTGCCAACGGTTGATGATGTTAGGTTTCCGGGCGGACTCGTGCCTCGGGAGGACGCGAGGCACGGCGGCGTCCTTTGTATCTATCTTGTTGCTGCTTCTGATGATGCTTGGAACCAAGCCGTACCCATCGTGCGTGGCGCAATCGGAGTGACGCTGACTAGCTTCCGAGGCCGCTCGCGCCCACCCAATATGCAGGACCATTTTGAGAGATGGTTGTCGAATGTGGGGGTGCACCGTCTTGGCATCATGTACATTCCCAGGCGCGACAGGTTCCGGGTGAAGGAGTGCCTCTTGGCAATCACTCGGTTGCGCAAAGTCCTTGAGATCAGGCCGGCGATCAACAAGGCGTTCGCAAAGCCCACGGCTAGCGTACTTCGCCAGTTCGACTACGCACTGACACTGCATGATGAGGCGGCTGCTCGCGCGCACCTTGACTATTTAAGGGACAACCTTCGGCTCGACGCGTTGAACCTCACGTTCCTTGAAGTGCAGGTGATGGCGACACTTGGACAGTGGGACGCTTTGGCTGGCCATCGTGACTTCCGCTCGCTCATTCACGCGAGGCGCCCGCCAGCGGTCACCGCTGCCTTGGCTGAGGCGATGTCTCGAAGTCACTTCAGTCCGTGGCCAGACGCCTGTGCGAGCCCGAGTGAGGCTATATCTGTATTCAAGCAAAAGATTGCGCCTGTTGCGGGACGGTTATTCGACAACATTCGACCTTACAATGCAAGGATAGCAATACTCAGTGTGCTGGCAGAATTATCGTCATTACGGCACGGTGAAGTCGTTGATCAACAATTCTTCAAACGTGTTGTCAGTGCATCGGCTTCGTGGACTGTTCAGGAGCGAGATGTTCTGGATGTTCTGGTCAATTACGCAAGTATCAGTCAACGCGTCAATCCTGTCGGGTCTCTTGCCGACGGGAGCTCAAGTGTCACCGTCGGCACCGATTTTGGGACGAGCCCGCAGACTGAGCGAAATTCGACGGCAAACGTATTGATTGAAGTCAACAGTCCGGACGTTCACGTAACCCCGCTACTGGTATTTGAGGCGGTGACCGCTGCTTGCAAGTCCGGAACCTTATTGGACGCAAGTTCGGCAGTGCGGACATATTCGAGCCTGGCTATTGAACTCCGGACTGAATTGAACGCATTCCCGGCATTCGCTGATATGTGGCGTGCGGTTCAAAGACTGTCACCAGTCGGAATTCAGGTAACTTCCTGGGGCGAATGGGTGCGTGGCCTCGGCAAAATGTCGGTGCAACATGCGCGCGAACTCGCCGTCGCTGGTTATCGAGAGTGGGACAACGTCTCCGAATTCGCACCCGGAGACCAGCTTGACGCTCTGATCAATGAGCTTGCGGGTGTTCATGATGCGAACCGCATGAACCTTGACGCTGGCTTGCCTCATTTGGTCAGGGTTTTACAGGAGTACCCCGACGGCCCGGCTCATCACCATTTTCCTCTCTTTCGCGACCTTATGGATGGTCTTCTCATACAGAGGGCCTCTGACGCGCAATCTCGCGACATGGTCCTGAACCTCTTCAGTTGCGCGCTCCACACTGCTCCCAACCCTGGTGCGTATGCGCAATTGCTTCGGGACGTCGGCGATTATGCGCAAGACATGGGTGCGAGAGGAACCATCGATTGGTTGATCGGTTTCTTAGAGGCAATCGCCATTGCTCCCCGTCCAGATTTTGGGGCTGCCACCTCGATTTGGAACGCACTTACAGGCCGCCTAGTAACCTTTGACCGCCACATGAACGACGCCCAACGCATGGTGCATCTGGACATTGCTAATGATATGGGTCTCGCTTCGCCGTTCAGCTTGGCTCCTGAGGAGGCACAGCAGGTGCACGCGGAACCCCTTCGGTCTGTGCAGGCAACCGTAGGTGTTTATTCCCTTAATAGTGATGTCGCTCAACGGGTCAGTAGATATATAAGGCAGCTGTTTCCGCGCGTGTCCGTGATCATCGACCAAAGCCTTGTTGCGACACCGTCTCTTTCGTCACTTGCCGAGCGCGCGGACGTAATGGTTACGTACTGGCAGTTTGCAAAGCATATGGCAACCGAGGCAATCACGCGAAGGCGCCCCCACGGCCGCTGCTCTATTCTGGCTCCAACCCGCGGTGCTGCGTCGGTAGTTCAGCTTGTGCGTGCCTGTCTTCTTGAGCTCGCCGCGCCATCCACGTGAGCCCTTTCACTCGACGGCATTCTAGAAAGCTGCAGGCTAAGTAGTGCACACGTACCAACGTGAGTAACCACATCCGTGGCGGCGAGGAGTGTAGTACTCGTGTTTTATTTGACACGCGACAGGAATGGCATTGGTAGGCTGATTGGAGAAGATGTTGATAATATCCAACTAGAAATTTTCCATTCAATCGGGGACATTGAGCATAGGTGGGTTCCGCGAAAAAACGCACTTGCAACGACGTTGCCGGAGAAAACTCGCGTGTATGTGCATTCTCCGGAAGATAACTGCTGGAAAGTCGGTCGGATTGGCCTGCCTAACGGTGACCACTTTGCTGATATCTACACAGTTCATCTAGACGGCTCTCAAACGGCATCGATGGTTAGAGCTGAGAACCTGTGGGTGTGCTCCCTGAGCCGACCCAAGGACCCAACTGAGGCTTTGGCGACAGGATTTCTGGGTACGTCGGCGCGACATGAGGCCCGACGTACGTTCTTGAAGTGGTGTATTCTCGCAAGGAGCCGTCATGGTGGATTGACGTCTATCCTCTCTTCGTCGGTTGACCGAATCCCGCACCAACTCAGCGTTGTTCGCCAGGTTCTTGAGGATCCAATCCAGCGATACTTGCTCGCGGACGAAGTTGGGCTGGGTAAGACCATTGAGGCAGGTGCAATAATCCGGCAGTGGCTCTCCGACGAGCCGAATATCCGCGTCCTAGTTGTTGCCCCCGATGCGCTGGTTCACCAGTGGCAGTCACATTTGAGACGATTGTTTGCCCTGCGCGATTTCTCAAACCGTCAAGTCGGGGATGGTGATATTCAGATTGCCCCGTTCTCACGCCTGGCTTCGTTGGCAGGTGGAGCCCCGGGGGTGTGGAATGCGCTCGTCGTGGATGAAGCACACTCATTGATTCCAGCGAACAGCACTCCTGAGGAGAGTTTTCGAGAGCCGGGCCTCGGGTTCCTGAAGAAAGTAAGCGCTGACGGGTTGTGCGAGCGGGTACTACTGCTGTCTGCGACGCCGATTATCGGCAACGAACCTGCTGCGTTTTCGCTATTGCATTTGCTTGACCCGGTGGAGAATCCGCTGGATGCATATGGCGCTTTCGCAGAACGGGTGAGTGCCCGCATCGAGATAGTCAAGGCGCTTAGCGCAGTTGACGAGAGCCTAGACCGGAGTCTGCTGGTGGGGCCGGTCAGAAGACTGCTGAGTTTGCTCGGGCCTGACGAGACGGCGATTCGACTTTCGCAGGATGTTCTTGAAGGTTCCCTGTCTGCGTCCGAACGTTCCAAGCGCGTGCTCGAATTTCGGTCACACGTCTCCGCGGCGCACGATTTGCATCACCGCATGGTCCGTACGCGGCGTGACATCGCGGAGCGATACGGCAATTGGCCGAGTAGGCAAGGTGATGTTGCGGTTCTGGAAGATGCGTCTGACGAGGCGGCGCGGATTGCATCGCTCGTCGAGCGTTGGCGGCGTCGTGCGACGGGAAGGCTTAATGCCATTGAGCCGTACGGGTCCTACGATCAAGGCGAGGCTGTGGGCCTTGCACAGTGGTTTGTACGGTTGCTGACCGCGGTTGCCAGTTCAGCTGACGCTATAGTAGAGGTTGTTTCGGTTCGGTTGTCGCCCGCTGTACAAGAGGCGTTCGAAGGTGAAAGGGACTTTCTTCGCGAATTCTTGGACGCGGTTGGCCCGTCGGATGGTCGCGCCCCTGCCTCTGCTAGAGGGGTGCCCCCGCCGCTGACACACGGCGGTTCGCTTGGTCTTCGTGCTCTTCTGAGCGAGAGCCCTCGTAGCGTCCAACGCCAGGATGAACATTCTTCCGGTTTGCGGAGCTCGCCCGTTTTTCCTCAGGCAGCACCGACCGACTGTCCGCTCGATGTTTCGAAGGCAGGCGTCGCAGTGAGCGCGGTCATTGAAATGGTAGGACGGCGTGGGGGCCATCTGGAAGCAAGCGGTTCCAATCCCGAAGCAAGCGGTTCCAATCCCGAAGCAAGCGGTTCCAATCCCGAAGCCCGCATTGTGGTGTTTGCAAGTTCTGACAAGATAGTAAAACTGATCACACAAGAACTAAAGTCACGATATCGGAATGCGAACAATATATTTTCTGTAGTTTCCAATGACGGTGGGGAGCACGTAGAGGCAGCCGTAAGAGGTTTCACCGAATACGCGCCGAGGGGAGACAACAACGTTCAGTGGTGTGTGCTAGTTGGCTCCAGAAATGCGGAAATAGGGCTGAACCTGCAGGTTGCCAGTGGCATTGTCCACGCTGACTTGCCACTGGACATCAACCGTATCGAGCAGAGGATTGGTCGCCTCGACCGATATGGCCGTTCTAAGGATGGGATTGATACCGTCGTGGTGCTTCCTGGTCCGGCTGATGACTGCCAAGCCTGGAGGGATTGGTATCACGCGCTTCGCGACGGCCTCGAGATATTCAAGTCGTCTGTGTCGGACTTGCAGTTCATCAACGGCGAGTTGCAGGAGATTGTGGCAAAGGGGCTTTTCTGGCAGGATTCACCACAAGACCTTGCTGAGCACTTGAAGACAACAGTTGCACAATGGCGCTTCAATCAGAGCATGATGTACGAAAATGAGAGAAATGCTGCTGGACGGCTGGAAAGCGCACGTGTGGTTGCGGATAATTACAATGTGCTTGATGGAGAAGCCGAAGGCATAAGGCCGTTCGCGGTTCCGTACCTCACGTCGCTAGGTTTTGGCATGCGAACCGGCGCGAGTGGTGAGTACTTGCTCCATTGGGACTCCAGGGTAAACGTTCCGGCAAGGCTTTGGCTTGCAATTTCGTCGAGGGCATTTAAATGGCACGGCGAAATTGGTGTCTCGACTCCGTTTATGTTCGTGCGCAGGATTGGTGCGCCAATGCTCCTACTTCCCGGCCATCCTGTTCACGATTTCTTGGACAGCTTTGTACGCGCTGACGACGATGGTACGACGTTCGCGATCCTCAGAAAGTCGCGCCAGTGGTCACATGGTCCGTCCGTGTTTTTCAGATTAGATTATGTTATAGAGACATCTATACAGCAGGTGCTCGATGACGCGGGTCTCACTCGTGTATATCTTTTGAGGGCGCTTGAACGGCGGGCCGATGCGCTCTTGCCACCCAGTTTCCATTCCTTGTATTTCGACGATGCGCTGAACTTGGTCGAAGACGAGTCTGTCAGGGCGCTGCTGGAGCTACCACCCGGCGCGACCGGAAGTCCGGATGACATTGATTTGCAGTCCTCTCGGGAACAATTGCGTTCATACATATCGGACGATTCACTGGACGCTTCTTGTCGGCACCTTAGCGCGCGCTCAGCGGAGGTGCTCAGGACGCAGCCAGGATACGTGAGCAATCTTCGCCAACGAACGAGTGACGCGATGGCAAGCTTTGCCGTCGCAGAGCGAAGACTGACTTACCGCCATGCTGTTGAGGGCAGAGATGCTCGAACGCGTGATGAGCGCCTTTATCTCGACCTTTTGAGGAAGGCGGTGGTCGATGACCCGCTAGTACGGTTGGATGCAATCGGTGTGATTGTGCTCTGCGGGACCGAGTGAGTTTGGAAGGTTTTGCTGGTGTAACTCCACATCTTCCTTTCCAATAAGGATCAAAGAATTGCTTATTAGGGATGCGGTAGCTTTTCGAAAGGCTCAGGATGTTCTTCTGGGGGTTGCCGACATTATTGACGACGGGCAGTTTGAGAGCCCGGCGTATCAGCGCCTGGTTTCCGCGGTCCAAAACTGCAGAACTTCTCGTCGCCCGATAGGGCTTGACCTCGCAGTTCTGTTGCGTCATGTCCTTCGCAATGAGGAGTATCGCGTTCCCGGCTCTTCACCGACATTTCGGCTCTCAAGTGAGACTTGGTGGCCAGACGATGAGGCTCTGGCGCAGTGTGGCATTACCGCACGTCATGTTGGTGGGTTACGTCACATAACTGCAGAACCGTACAAGCCAGACTGGCTCGCTGATGTGCCGGAACACGGGCTTGAGTTTGCCGCGGCTGGTGAAGCCGAACGGCGTCCGAAGCTTCAAGCCTGCGGTGATCCCTTCCTTTCCGGATTCACGAATTTTTCGTCGTACCAGTCACTCTCCCAGCAGCAGGCCGTACGCGGTGCGCTAATTACCCCACCTGGTGCAGCGTGTGTGGTGTCCCTGCCAACGGGAGAGGGGAAGAGTCTCGTTGGCCAATTGCTTTCCCAACTTGTCAAGCGTGGATTGCACAATGCTGGTGCGACTATTGTAATCGTGCCTACTGTCGCGCTTGCCCTCGACCAAGAAACTGCATGCCGAAAGCTGGGCCTGCCTGACGTGCCACGCGCCTATGTAGGAGTGACAGATGGTGGACAGAGTCAGCGAAATCAATCTATATACACTGCGATTACAGCTGGAACCCAAGGATTGTGTTATGTCTCTCCGGAGTCTGCATGTGGCCCTCTTCGCTCGGCGATAGTATCCGCCGCTAAAGGCGGACACCTGCATGCCTTGGTCATTGATGAAGCACACCTTGTCGACGGGTGGGGGAGCGGGTTCCGGCCTGAGTTCCAAATTCTGGCGGGGTTGCGCCAACAATGCATGGCCGCCTCTCCTCCTGGATACGAGCTCCGAACCCTGCTTATGTCCGCGACTATCACCCAGTCAACGGTTGATGCATTTGCCCGGATGTTTTCACTTGACAGGAACGGAGTGGAGCAGCCTTTGGGTTTCGTCGGAGGGCCTCGCATGAGGCCAGAACCGGAATATTGGGTTGCCATAGCATCAAGCCGTGAGGAGCAGGCAAGGCGCATCATTGAGGCACTTCACTTCCTGCCACGCCCGGCTATCGTGTACGTCACATTGCAACAACATGTTGCTGTGTGGAAACGCAGGTTGACAGCAGCCGGTTTCGCTCGAGTGGGTTCGATGAGCGGCGCCAGCACTGCCGATGAGCGTCGGGAGCTACTTGATGCTTGGAGGCATGCAAAGATAGACATAGTAGTTGGCAACAGTGCGTTCGGTCTGGGGATTGACTATAAGCATGTGCGGACCGTCGTCCACGCGTGCCTACCCGAGACACTCGACCGTCTGTATCAGGAAGTTGGTCGGGGAGGACGGGACGGGCGCGCAAGCATTTCGCTGCTGGTGCCATACGCCTCTCAATCATCGAATGTCCCGTGGGAGCAACGTGACGATTTCGATATTTGTCACGGCATTGGGGCTCGGAAAATCATCACGGTACGAGTTGGGCTGGATCGCTGGAAGCAGATGTTCATGCACAAAAGTACCAGGGTCATCGAAGGTGCTCCTGGGGAAGTTCATAGGCGGTTTGATGTGCCGGTAGACGTGCCTCCCGGTCTTAGGCCCGATCAAATGGATATGGCGAATGATGAGAGCACGGCATGGAACCTCCGCACGCTCAACCTGATGGCGAGTGCTGGACTGCTTCAATTGGCAGGAGGACCAGATACGAACTCGGAAGTGGGGCATGATGGTACTCCTGCAGGAGCAGGAAGAGAACGCATGACGGTTCGGATTCTTGACCCAGGTCATCTGAGCGAGGCTACCTGGTGCCGAGTTGTTGAGCCGGCGAGGGCGAAGCTTGAGTGGGCGGCTTCTGAGGGGCGCAACCTGCTCACTGCGTTTGTGCGCAGTCCCCACGAGGGTTGCATCTCAGGCCTCCTCGTTCGGCAGTACACCGTTTCCTTTGATATGCAGAATGGCCCCGTGGGCAGCATTGTTCCGGAATCCGCGTGCGGAGGATGTCCTTGGTGCCGTAAGCATGGTAAAGCACGCGTCGGAGGATTTGACCGAGCGCTTCCCTTCCCTTGGCCTTCTCCCAGGCCTTCGAATTCGGTTTCGAGGTTACTTGCTCAAAACCGACGAGTAGTCACGGTGCCAAGCCAGGTGACGGCCAGGTTGAGGTCAGACTTCCTTCAGACCCTTCGGATACTTGCATCGAACGGTTTCGTTTCACTGGTCATCCACGAGGGTGCTGTGGTCGAACGAACCCAGCCAGAGTTCCTGCAAGAGATGGGGAAGTCGCTGATGTACGTTGAGGAGAAGGCAACGGCATACCGACTACCGAAAGGCCCACGCGTGACAGTCGCCGGGCCCTCGTCTATTGACCGTCTTCGTGTGTTCACGGATCATTACACTTCCGATGCACCAGCGATTATTTTCGTTCCGGAAAGTCATCCCGACCCCGGGGCGAGTGGCGAGGGGCGCCTGATTGAACGTTTACCTCCCGGATACGTAACAACATTAAGTGAATTTAATCGTATTTTACCATCTACCTGGCTGTCATGAGGGTGAACACGTATGTCAATTATGAGAGTGTCGTTCGTCCCGAGCCGGTTAATCGCCCTGTTTCTTCTGCTGAAGGAGCGGCCTGGTGTGCTCGTTTCCCAAGTCGCTGCTCAGATGGAGCAGATCCCTGAGGCTGGTACGCAAGTCGACGCCGAGGATGGGCCTGTAGGCAGGAGCCATCACGAAGGACGGGTACGTGAAGTGATTCAGGAGGCAGCCAACCTTGGCGTCGTTACTGTTACGGGGACGGGACCTGCACAACAGGTCCGACTCCACGGCGACTTTGAGGATTTGCCAGTCCAAGAGCTTGCTGCTATTCTAGAATTACGTATCGTAAACCATGATCAGGCTGAGCACTATGGCCAGGCCACGATTCCTGCGGTTTTCGATTGGCTGCTTGGGCTCCGCCCAGGTTCCGATGAGGCGCCTCCCGGTGAATGCAGGCTCATCAAGCTCACAGGTGTGGACAGCTCGCTTGCAACTGAAACAGGGATTCTGCGGACTGATGCCGATGTCCAGCAGTTCAGTTACTGGGCCGAGTTTCTTGGCTACGGCTGGCGCTTCGCCTCGCACAGGCGGCAGAGAAGCCTTGTGCAGCTTGTCGCGGTGCCCACAAAAGCGGTTCGGCGGTGCATTGCACATACAGTCGCGGCTGGTGGCCAGGGGTCACGGCTTGAGATGGGTGCTGCGGATTTCGTTCGCGCACTCGGTGCGCGGGTTCCGGCTTTCAGCAAGTTCGACCCGAGAGTGCCCGCACTGAATTTTCTGCCTCTGCCGTTCAGCGTGGCGCTTGAAGAGCTTCGTACTTGTGGGGAAATCGATTTTGTTGAGGCCGGAGATTACCACGGAGAGCAAGTGGTTTCGTTGGCCCTTGATGGTCGTCGCCAACAAGTGCGCCTGATAAAGGTGATCCCTCACATTGCGGGTGCAGCTAGAAGGAGTGGTAGTTGATCATGAACGTTGAGCCTGCAACCACCCTTTCCAGGTTCGCGTGCTGGCCCCGTGAGAAAGTCAGTTCAGTAATCAGAAGCCAGGCTGAGGACCATGGTCGGGGCACGTTCTTGGCTGTTAACTCTCCGCACCCTCTCTGTGAAGTCAATTCAACAAGACTTGACCTTATTGTCCGAATTGCTGAACCGCGCGAGCTACTGACGAGGTTCCTTCAGCCGAATGTCAGTCATCGGCAATTGGTATGCGTTGGCAAGGCGGGCAGTGGCAAGAGCCACTTCATTCAGTGGCTCAACTTCATGATCCCCGATGATTCTCCGGACTACGTCAAGGTGGTGGTTCCAAGGTCAGGGATCAGCCTGAAGGGTGTAATTGAGAAGTTACTTGACACCCTTAAAGCGATTGAGCCTGACCTCGTCAACGAGGGACGTGTGCGGGCAAGTTTGCCAAGCGATGACGATAGCCCGGGAACCCGCCGGTTGCGTCTCGCCACGAACATAGGGCTTAACTTGCATGCTCTCGGGTCGTCTGATTTTCCAAACCTGGATGACGATACAGTCAACCGTTATGTTGCTACCGCCCATTTACTCTCTAACCTGTTCCGGGACCCAGGCATGGGTGAGTTTTGGACAAATGACAACGGCTACATTGGCCGTCTTATTGAACATATCCACGATGCACCGGCTGAATACGCGCCGGGAGCAGGCCAGCCGCAGTTTTCCGCAACTGACTTCCCGGCTGGGATTGACGCACTATCTCTCGGCCTTGGGAATGGGGCGAGGACAGCGTATCTGCAATTAAGAAGGGACGCGACATTCCTCGATGACGCGGTGCAGCTTGCCAACCGGGCGATTGGACCCGCCACAATGCGGTTCCTTAACGTCACCGATAACGATTTGAGTGGGTTGCTAAAGGATATTCGTCGAACCTTAGCGTCCAGAGGCAAAGAGCTCATCTTCCTCATTGAAGATTTTGCGCGGATGCAATACATAGACCTCCCCCTCCTTGACGCGCTGCTTGTCCAAGCGTCGGACGAGTCTGGGGCCGGCCTGTCCCGAATGCGCTGGGCGATGGCGGTAACCGAAGAATATTACGAGGAGAAGTTCCCAGCTCACGTAAGGCAGCGGATGGATTTCGTCGTCAGAACAAACTGGTCGCGGCGCAATGAGGCGGGTGGGTCGTCTGGCATCCCGGATGGTACGGTTTCTGACGATGACGTGGTCGCATTCGTATCCAAGTACTTAAATGCACTGCGGTTGCTGCGACCGGATGACGGTAGGGCGCGCTTGGACGCATGGGCATCGCATTCGAGTGACCCAGTACCGAATGCGTGTACAGGTTGTCCAGTCAAGGCGCAGTGCCACGATGCGTTTGGCGAGCATAGCGGAATCGGGTTGTACCCATTCAATCGGACTTCCATCATCCGATTTTCAAGCACGGCCGATGCGTCATTCGCCCAACGGTTCAACCCTCGTGAGGTTCTTACGAAGGTCATCCAACGGGTGTTGGACGACGGCCCAGCCGGAGATGTTAGCGTCCACTCAGTCAGTCAGGGTGCATTTCCGACTGCAGGAATTTCGGGCCTCATCGGGCAGAATTGGGTTTCTGGGCCTGATCAGCAGCGACTATTGCAATCTGGCGAAATCGGGCGTCGCCAGCTTGCCATCCTTGGCGGATGGGGTGGGTTCACGAATGGCGACGACGAGAGCGGGGTCGGGGGGCTGGCTCCCGGGCTATGGCGCGCATTCGATTGCCAGACGCCGAAGGTAGCGATTGGCTCCCAGCCCCCCCCGGTGGTGCTTCCTTCCCCTACTTTGCCTCCTGTGGATGCCACTCGCCTTCTTGACTTGCGCAGGGCGATTGCAGTGTGGCGAGATGACAGGCAAGAAAGGCCCCAGCCCCTAGACGCGCAGGTTGCAAACGAGCTTCGCCAATTGGTCTTTGCAGCCGTGACAGAGCGTATCCCGTGGGCTGAAATGGGAATGACCCGGTCAATGATGGCAGGTGACGGCCTATTGTTTTCACAGCCATGTTTGGATTGAACATCAGGTTCAGCAATCCTTAAATGCCGGTGCGTCCCTCAAGATTCTCAGGGGGGCCACTGGAAGGGAGGCCGTTGCGCTCGAGGCGCTAGCGATTGCGCGGTACGACGAACAGCAAAAAGGCCTTTCGCGTTGCCTTGCGGCTCTCTCTGCGTGCCTTGACGACTGGGCAGAGCAAGCCATCGAAGGAATCAGGGTTTCCACGTCTGTGCAGGCTCTCGGTTGGGACCCGATTGTTGGCGCGGTGTCTGTTCTCGTTACGAGTTCGGCGATGGGGCTGGGAACAGATTTACCAGGTATGTCGGACGAAGAGATTCATCGCGTTGCGTTCCACCCTGGCCCGGGGTTTGGCGCCTCCCAAGAGCCGTCGCATCCCACGTGGGACGATGTGTTTGCAAAGAGTCGCCTTGCTCGCAAAGACGCCATCAATGCCGTCCGAATGCTGTCGGTCGCCTTCAAAGGGGGTCCGGCTTATTGGGTTTCCCCGGCGCGCACTATGCGGGCAATTTCAACGCTCCGTCAGAACGATTGGGTGGTACCGGATTCTCGGAACGTCGCTGGCCTGATTGAGCCCTTAAGGGCCGTTGCGGGGGCTCAGAGAGATATTCACAAACGACTTCGTCAGGCAGTCGATGAGCGGGTTCGGGGGCTGCTTACGTTCCATTCCGAGATGAGTTCGGAAGTCGGTCGTATCGAAGCGTTCGAGGGTGTGATTGCAGCGTTTAACGCGCTTCACGACAAGGCGTCTTCAAGCGGTTTGGGACCAAGCAGAACCGGAATTGAAGAGTTTGTCCGCGCCTTGCAGCAGGCGGAAGCATCGAAATCTGAAATCGCCGCGCAATTGCAGCTCGCGGCAGACTGCCGAGCGAGGCTGACCCGGGTGAGCACGGAGGGAGCAACTGGTACGGGTGACGGTTCCAGGATGGAGCTCGTTGGACTGGTGGCGAAGTCACGTCCGAGTTCCCACAAAATGGCCATGGACTTCATTCGTTCAGCGAGGGACTACTTAAACCAGATCAGCGCGCAGGTAGATAATTCGCTGGGTGGACGAGATGGTCTCAATTCCAGTGATCTTTTGATCTGCCTTAAAGACATTGATGGAGAGTTCGTCTCCTTGATTGACTCGATGTCTGCCGTTGGGTCGCGGAGTGATGCTGGAACTGAGGACACTGTAGCGGATCAAACAAATGCAACGTCCAAAGTTGAAGGTTCGAGTTCTCTGGTAGCTGGTAACGGTACCGAGACTGACCTGACCTCGCTCGTTACCGCACTAATCGAGCGCATCGGTCAGCTGAGACAGGCTAGGCAGGACGCTGCCGACATCCCAAAATACAGGGCAAGGCTCCAGTCCCTTAGTGAAGCCTCGCGCCAGACTAAAACGCTGGTGACGAGGATTGCGATTTTGCGTGTGGTGCCATTGGATGTTCCAATCGAGCACGGCGACTTAGATAGGTGGTTATCAGACATACGGCTGAGGCGGGAATGGTTCAGGGGCGACCCGAAACGTCTGATTGCACCGGACAATCTTGCCAATACGCACGAATTCTGGGCTAGTCTCGTTTCATACTTGAAAGGTTTAGTTGATGGCCTTCAACGGATGTGGAAGGAGTATGTCAATCAGCAAGCCAATTCATTGACGGTAGATGAGTTGGCGGTGGCCGATTTGAACGGCACAAGCCTAAGCGTCGAGGCACAAACTGTGCTGAACAATGTTGAGTGGTTTCGGACGGCTGCTGGCAGGTTTCCCGCATCTGTTGAACAGGCGCGAGAGTGCGCCACTCGGCTTCATCAGACTTCCGATATCGTTCAGAGGCTTGACCTCGTGGATGGCGTGCCTAGGCAGGTTCATGCTTTTGTCTTTGAGCACGGAACGGATGAACCCCGACGCTTAAGTCAGGCGTGGGATGCGTTCGTCGAAAAGTCGCAGACACGCGTCCCAGAAGATACTCTGGTCGAACTCGGGCGGACCGCACGGGAGGCCGAGGCGGCACAGATACGAAGGCTTTGTGGGTGTTTGAAATCCGTGAAGCCTCCGGTTATGTTGAGCGAGTTGCAGAAAGCAGTTAGGTTAGTTGACGAGTTGAGGGAGGTTGAAGACGGCTTGGCGCTGTGGGGCGGAACCATTCCCGGTGAAACTCGGTCGTTCTACACACAACATGGGGCCACAGAGGGAATGCCGCTATCATCCGCATGGGGTACCGCTCGACGAAGCTTGCAGGAAACATTGCCGGAACGTGTGTTGGAGCTGCTTGCTCGCTCGCCTCAGGTTTCTGCATCAGTTCAGCGGCTTCGTTCTGCCAAACGCAGGTTCGAGGACGTGCCTTTTCCTCCGACGAGAATCGATGAAGTTCTGATTGTTGAGGGGTACTCACGCGGACTTTTGGACGCGTTGCAGGGTATATACCGAGAGGCGGACTTAACTGATGAGGTAAGGGACTTCCTATTAGAAATTTCATCTTCGAATGGAGCGCCAGTCCAACTGGTTACACCTGCAGTCCAGGAGTGGCTTCGGAACCTTTCGTTGAACCGGGAACTCCGGGTGCGATGGGGAGCGTGAGCCAGCAGAATAGGCATTGTCTTGTGCGAGTTCGTGGTCAACCGTTGGTCATTCTGATAACATAACGTTAATTGTCTATCTCAATTCTTTCAGTTATTGAATGATATTTTGGTCAGCGGTTTTGGATAGCGTCGTGTGATAGGTGTTCGGACAGCAAAGAACGCCATTCAACGGCGTGCTGGGACATCTTGAACTGGCTGCAGTTCAATTGTTTTGGTTTCCTGAGTTGTAAGTCTCGATCAATGTCTTCGAGCACGTTCAGCGCCTCGGCGCAGCCCTCCTGAATTCGTTCGCTCTCTCACGACATCTCGACGGCATCTAGTCGATTGGCGGCGTCCGTTAAGTGGCTAGCCGGGTTCTGGGGTTCAGTCTCCTGACGCGTAACCGTTGAAGGTGGTTGGTTGGGTACGCAGACCTGTTGACTGGGCCTGTCACATCCGGGGCAGCCCGAGTCAGGCGGGAGTGGGGATGCTCCGGGATACGACTAGGTCGGCCATGCTCGTGGTGCACAATCCGGCCATGGAGGCGAGGCCGTGCAACCGGCAGGTTGCTGCTGCCGTCGGCATGGCGCCAGCGAGCCAGAGACTGCTTCAGGACTGCGTGCCGGAACTCCCCTTGCGCCATAGGCCGGACGGCGCGTTCGGCCCCAGGTAGTCGATGCCTTCGCACATCCGTCGCGTCCGGAGGTCAGCCGACCCTACGCCTTTGGTCAGGAGCTCGCCGAACGAGGACAGCGTCTGGCGCTGCTAGCTCTGCACGCACGCCGGGTCTTTCGGGAAAGGTTGACCGGTCTGCGAAGAGGGACCGCTAGCGATGGGCTGAACAAGGCAGGGTCTCGTGTGCTGAGAATGTCGTCACGGTCACTTTCGTCTGGAACGGTCGGCAGCGGTCTGCAGAATTGAGTGGTGACCCGTCGCGATGCGATTCCACCGGCCCGACGGTATCGGGGCACGGTGCGCTGGCCCCTCAGTCTCCTCCTCGGGCAGTTCCGGACGCCTCCCGAACGCTTCCGGGCATGCTCCGCAATAGCCAACTCGCAAGGTGTGACGCACCCACCGGAGGTTTGGCTGGACGAACCTAGTCTCCAGCTGCGCAGTGTTCCACTCCAGTCCTCGGTGCTGCACCTTCATACGTTTCGCCAGCGTCAGTGCCGGTCCCGCCTCGAGCAACCGGCGCTTCAGTGGCCCCATCGCGACAATACCGTTTTCGGGGGTAGGGCGTCAGGTGGGTTTCTCTGCACATGCCTGTGAGTGATGGCGTCCGTAGTCGGAACCGTGCAGCACTGATCCATGAGCTTCGGGCAATAGGCGCCGAGCAGCTGGCAACTATTGCGCGGCTGCAGGAAGGCGCACGCGGTCCCAAAGTCCGGGTGGGGCAGCGTTCGGGCACCTTGTCCCGGCTCTTCCCCGCTCCCGGCTGACCCTGGACTGCCCCGGACGAGGCTAGACCAGTCACCACGTGTGTATTCCCAGCTGACCCCCGTGAACGGTGCCCTTAGCCGGGTGGACACAGCACTCTGCGAACTCATTGGTGCCCTGCCGGGTTCCCAAACCGTCCCCACGCCGACCGAACGGTGGCTCTTGCCAGTGGTAGCCCCGCACTTGCCTCATGTGGAACTCATGACGCTCTCGCACGTCTTCAAGGAAGTCAATGCCATTGAGGCGCTGCTCGGTGAGTTCCCATTCGCACGGCTCGCTCCGGGCTCATGCCCAACGGTAATTCGGCACATTGAAGGCATCATTGACGACGTACGTGCGCTCGAGGTCACAAGGGATGTGCTTGTCAGCACGGTTCCCAATGTCGAGATGTTCCGTGACCTCGTCGGTGGACGCGCGCGTGAGTGTGCCCGGGAAGCTCGCGCATCATTCCTGGTCAATCCGGGTGCATTCCTTCGAGGCGGAGAGGACCTCTCAAGTGACCAGGCACGTGGTGCCGAAGCCCTCACACGTGTTTCACAGGCGATTCACGTACACGTCCGGAACCCGCTCAAATCCCATTGGGGCCGGTATCTGCTGGGTGAAGTCCGCAGCATCCCTGATGTGGTAACAAGATTCCTGGCTCGGAATTCGAGCCTGAGTGATCGGCAAGCGGATGAAATCGCAGCGCTGCGCCAGTCGCTTGCCAAGTGGCCGATGCCGGCTAGCCACGACGCACTCGTGCAGTTCCGGTCCGGACTTGCTGAGTTCAATGGCCTGCTCCGGGGATTGTCGCTGCCCGACCACGTTCCGGATGACGTCAGGCGGCTCTTGGATGATGTCACTTCAGTGCATGGCGCTCCAGTTGCGCTGCTGAACCCGGAGGTCAGTCAGTGGATAGATAGCTTGGGACTGGGACACTCACTCATCCTCAGGTGGCGTGGCTAAATCGAGTTGCAAGGAGTAGGCAGTGACCAATCGCGCATGGTCGCGCAGACGTGCTGGCACCACCGGGTCGCGACTTGAGATTTCCTGATTGCCGATACCAGCCACGATGACATCAATTTGACTGAGGAGGGAGTCGTACATCCCTCGCGCCACGGGCTCAGTGGGCAGGTGACCCGCCAGGCGTTCGCAGGTTCGAGAGAGTTCGGTAAGGATTGCTGTGAGTTCGGCGCAGTAGGCAGCAGTCTCAGTGGTGCTCAGGTTCGCGGCCTCCATGAGAATCCGCTCAACTGAAAGGACCGCAAGGATTGCAATGGTCATCGGCGTGATAGCCATTTGGACTTGAGCCGCTCAAGTTGCTGACGGCCCTCTTCGAGGCGCGCTGAACCTGTGTCATTTGCCGACATCTGAATGAGTGGCTTGACGGCTTCTCCGACGATTGCGATGGCCGTCTCGACGACATCGGTGATCTGGCGATCAAGCCAATGCTGAGTGTCGGCTGCCCAAGCCAGGACCTGCATGCCTGTCGCACTCGAGGTCGGTGCGCTCCTGGCGAAGTCGTGCAAGGCGCACCACTCCGCCTCAAGGTCGCCATCAAAGTTATCAGTAAGTGCAAACCAGCGTCGCCACAGAGCGGGGTCTGCCATGACCCCTGCGTCCGTGGCAAGTGAGGTTCCGTGCTGCTGGATGACCCGGTAGAGGGTCCCCATCGCCTCAACGGTCTCTGGGAACGGCGATGATGTCGCGGTGGCAATCCTCTCCAACCGCACATTGCCCTCGTGGCGAGGGCCAATCGAGGTCATTGCCACAAGCTGCGACGCCACTGTCCTCACTTCGCGTGCAACATCCCGAAGGCGGAGCCGTCCGCCGAGACGGAATTCATCGTCAACGTGGCTCAGCGTGATTGTCGCAGCAGTACTGAGTTCGCGGTCAAGGTCAAATGAATCCCAGATTGTGCTTAGTAAGCCAGCATCCTGAAAATCCTTTGAGATGCAGAAGATGCTGTTCAAGGCATCGTCGATGTGGGGCAACATCTTTGCGAGAGGCCGAAGTTCAACCGGCGCGTATTCGAGAACCGGGGACTTGGTTCGGGGACACTCACCCATTGGTGCGAGTGCATCCAGCGGAGATGCAAGCCGTCGCGTGTCTCCGCACCATGTGCGCAGGAGTATTCTGGCAAGGATCAGAAAGTTTGGTACCGGCATCAGCAAACCTTGGTGGGCACGGCTCACCGACTCGGATGCAATCCTGGCGTGGTGGCGCTCAAGCCACACCCGAACAAGGGAGATGTTGGCATCGGGTGGGAAGTGTCCCAAGGTATGAAATGCAAGCAGGTTATCCAGGACTGCATACTCGTGTTCCGCGGAAATGCCGACCCGGCCGGGGGCAATCAGCATCACGGAACCTCGCGGGGGCCTGAAGGATTGGCTCTCCAGCACAATGTTTGCGTCGGCCCGGTCCAATCCATAGGTCAGGGCGCGCGTTCCAGGTGCTGCTCCGTTCGGGTGTGAAAACGCATAGGGAAGTGACAGCCGGAATAATTGGTGTCCTTTGGCAATCGCCCTAGCGAACTCGACGTAATGCGCGGGAGCGCCCATGGTTGACAGCCAAGATTGCAGCTCCAATCGGAGAACCTTGAGCGCGTTCTGTTGGCTTACCGAGCGCGCCGCGTCGGACAGCTCTGTCTGTGAAGTGTTGTCGCCAGTGATTGCAACCTCGATTGACCGACCCCCACGGAATTGCGCCGGCACTGCAACGCCGAGCGAAACCGCGACACGCGTGTCTATCGAGATTGAAGGCTGGTCCCCGCCTAATTTGACGCCATACCAGCCCATCAGTGACACGAACGCAGAAAACCTGTCACGCAACGCATAGAGTTCCCGGTCATACACAATATCCCTTACAGATTCTGGCTGTGTCAACGGTGGAAATGGGCCATCACGGGATGCAAGTTCTAGATAGGATTTTATCGCCCGGTCGAGAAGGTGCCTTGGTGTCCTCCACTCTTCCGAATTGGTCGAGATCAGATTGTCATAGATTTTTCGGATGAACACTGGCGTGAATGGATAGCACCCGGCAAATACACCTTCGAGGCGCGCGCATTCCTCACACGGTACGGCGCTCCTTATGCGCACCGCGTCCATGTACCTTCGAACAAGGTTGACACACTTCCCATCTTGCAATGAATAGGTCTCGTTGTTTTCATCCGTCAATGACAGCCGTGCCGTGTACCGCTGGCGTTGGTATGTGTGCATGTACTCTTGTTCATATCCAGTGGTCCAACAGATGAGCGCATCGAAGTGGCCAGCACTTTCATCAAGCAAGAAGAGCAGCACATCCTTGTGCAAGAGGTCGAATGACGTTACGTCTTCCAGGATCAGTACCGCGCGAAGGCCTTGGTCCTTGTATCGCTTCGAGATTGTGGCAAGGAGGGTTTTCAAGTCCAGCTTGTCAAGCCCCATCTGACGAATGAGCGCGTCGCGGGTGCTTCCTGCCACCGCCACATGCCAGTCTGCGAGAGTGCTTTCAGACGGCTGAGCGCCGATTGATTTCGCAAGGGCCGAGATGGCATCGCGCGTCAACTCGAGCAGCTCCCTCCGGGTTCCGGAGACGGGATTGTGCTTCCGTTGCTCCTGGTAGTGCACCACTTGCACCGTAAGGAGCTGGCGGAACGCACTTGACTCCACGAGAAGCGCAAGGTCAGGGTTGCGCGCCGCTGACGCGGTTCCGTTACCCAGTTCCATCTGCACGGCAGCTGCCAAGTACGCCGAAAGCTTGTCTGGAGGGGCCGATACCGGGTCCCAGGTGCCGATGCCTGCGACGGTCAGCCCAGTGTGTTGCGCGAGACGGTTCACGACGGATGCCAATGAGTCGACGTGGCGCGGAATGTGGATTGGTACGTGCGGTAGCGACGAATCCGTCTTCCTCCGCTGTGCCAGCGTGTACTCAATCCAACGGGCAAGGTGTGATTTCCCGGAACCTGGTTCGCCAACGACGACAAACACCCGGTTTGGGTCTTCCGGTGTCGAACTTGCCACAGCTTGCAGCAGCACTTCCTCGTTGACGAAAAGTTCTGAGCCTTCCCGTGAAACGCCGTGCTCCTCAAAGACCATGGGCTTGCTTTCAACTACCCTGATGCGGGTGTTGGGTTCATGCAGCTGCAAGAATAGGTCGGGGTCCTTCTTGGTACTGGCCTCAGTCGTCATGAACTGACGCACCAGGGCCATGTCCCAGCAGACGTGCCTTGGCATTACGCGGATTCCCTTCCTACGGTCTGCAGTGCACTCGGGAATACCACGTGTGAATAGGCACGGGTTCCCAGAAAGACCGTAGGCGCATCACCAACGACGGCAAGTTCCAACTCTCCAAGCGCCGCCAAGGCGGTTATGGCGTCAACCCAACCCCGGTGAACCCGCCCCCTCCGATCAGTCATCGGGCAAAAGCCAGTTTCAACAAACTTGACAAAGTCCGGCAATCGAACGCTTCCAGCCGTAACCAGATGGGCACCGTGCACTCCAAGGCATCTGACAAGCATGCGCACCAATTTCAAGGTGGGGGTCACCGTGAAGACGTTGCTCCGCTCTGGAGATACGAGACCGATGTATGTATATATCCGTAACCATGACGCCATCCGTGGGCTATTAAAAACACTACGTTCGGAGGAAGGGTGAGTATTATAGAGTGGCCAAACATCGTCACGTTGCACAAATACAGAATCAGTCTCAAGGGCTCGGAGTAAAAAGAGGTAGAGGTTTCGGTGCACATGGTTTGGTTCATTGCAGGTATGAAAATGTCGCAGGAGAAATACTTCCAAGGGAAATGTACGGTCGGAGCGCCCCCGGAGAAGGGTTTGATTGCCGGACGCGGGATGCAAGTTAGATGGAACAGTATTTAATATTCCAACCTGCAGTGCATACGATAAAATTTCACGCCTTGACTCGCTAGGAGCATCATGTCGGAAAACCCGCTCACACAGCTGGCTCTCCGAACTCGCTTCGATAGTGAGCATCAACGAATCGATGGTTTCGAGCATCGCCCCGTAAACCGTCAGGTAATCAAGGAGCAGTGGCACGGTCAATCAGTCCTTGTGAAAGGAAACTTGATGGTGTCAAACGCGTTCCGCACCATCACCTGGTCGGGAGCTCGCACATCGGGACGCGCGACCGCATTGTCGTCGGCAGTCCCGAAGCACTGGCGAACGGCAGTGATCAGTTCTGCCAACTGGTCTTCATCCCGTGAGGTGGAACGTACGTTGACCGAAGGGGTGATGACAAGTCCGGGGGCCATTGCCTGTGCCCTGCTTGCAGCGTCGCGATACGCTCGGAACGGGACGTAGGCAACTGCACCACTCCGGTATCTGCCCCGTCGGGTCCAATGGTTTAGGTACATCGCGATGCGCCGGGCATTTTCTGCGATTTGCGCCCTGTCAACCGTGGATAGCAGGAAGTCATATCGCATCACTTCCTCTTGGGTTTCAAATTCCACTGGAACCGGTCCGTACAGGCCAGACAGGGTGATTTTGTGAATGCGGGCCATCGTGTCCGCGCCGACTGCTGCCGCAAGCTTCCGAAGTGTGGTCCTTTGCGACACCGAGTTCCCATAGGGTTTGACGGAAGAGCAGGGAAGTATCAGGGCAAGTTCGTAGTGTTCGCTGGGCTCGTATCTCGCGAGAAGGTCGGAGAGCTCTGGACGCTCGACGAGATCTGGATCACATATGTTAAATGAAGACGGGTTGTATCGGTAGGTGATCGTGGGAGCGATGACGGGCTCCAGTGGACTGGCCGGCCATAGGGGTAGCGTGTGATACGAGCGCGTGGACAGCCGTTCCAAGGCAGAGATCAACTTCCAGTCACTCCTCAACCGGGCGCTCGCCAACATGGCCGGTCGAATGCGAGGGTGGTGGCCCGCATGATCTGTCAGGAACTCGCCGAAAGCGCTTTGCCGAACCGCATGTCGGATGGCGGCGACTTGGCGTTGCTCGTGATACAAATTATGTAAGGCCAATTTGGCATACCAAGAACTCTTATATTCATGACTGCCATCATGGGAGACGGTTGGCTCTTCACCGGAAACGAGAGGAGCAATAATGTCATTAGGTAACAGGTTGTAACACACTGGACATGAACATAGAGATCCAAGAACGCCTGTATGATCGCTCAAATCTCGTAAATGCACGTATTTTCGCTTGGTTGGATGCCAGTAGCGTCGAATTTGTGCCTGCTGGAGAAACGTACTGCTGTCAAATGAATCGACCCCGAGATACACAAGGACCGGCACTAGGTCCCCGCTTAGGCCAAATGTGTGAATCGGGGAAAGGGGAAAGCCCAGTGCATCCCGAGGAACAGCCTCGACAGCAGCATGGACCAATGCGACCAGGACCTCAAGCTTGTTCGAACTTCGGAGTGGAACCAACGAACCGACGGCAACGCCCAATCGGCGCACGTCATATCCAAGTTCGAGACATTGGCCAAACAGCGAAGCAACTGTCTGGGACATCATTTCCGGAGTTAATCCGTGGCACGCGGCGTACACAAACGGATTGAAGCCCGTTGAAGCTACAGAACGTGCCAATCTCATCATGTCGATTGCGTTCGTGAGCGACCTGTCGGCCCGATCTTGCGCTTCGCCCGGGCTAATCGTCGGGAGGAACGGATAGTCAAGGCTCGCGATGATGTCCGCTCCGTATCGCTGCTGCAGGGAAAAAACGCCCTCCGCTTCATGACCTTCGAGAAGAAGGCCGTACTTGTGAAGGACAAGGCTTGGCAGTCTCAGCAGCCTGAACCCACCGGAATCGACAAACATCGCTGACGTGTGACGTACCGGACCCCGCGCCAACGTCCGATGATTCGAACGCGTCCCACTCGCGTACCTGTCTCTTAGGGGTTGGCTTAGCCATCGTGTTTCCAGCGACTGGGGCGTGACATCATAATCAAGAAAATGAAGCGCTTCCGTAATAAAAGGTGTATTAGAATACAAATGTGACCAGTACGGATGGGATGAGGACAGCGATTGCAGCACTACATCGCAAACGTATCCCCACACTCCGCCACCATTGGCGGTCGTTCCGGTAATCAGGTTGACAACCGGGTAGAGCAAAGGCGTTGAGACCACGAGTTCGGCTTGACCCGTCGAAATGGTTATTTTGCCAAAGTGTCGCGAATTATTATCTGTACGATTAAAAGACGTCATTGGTTATTGTATACAATAGGCCTGCAATGCCGATGCACCCGGGCTGGACCGTTGCCACCCTGAAGTGTCACTTCCGGGTGGCCCGTCCGAGTCGATTTCACTGGGGAGGCATCTACGGACTGTCACGATTCAACAGCTCAGTCAAAGAACCAGTGTAGCGTAAACGTTCATTTTGGGTCAGTTGGGAGCGCGCAACTGATTACTGGTGTGCCCGCGTCCCGGGTGTCCTGAAGTCACGAGCGATAGGCGGAAGCAATGGCGATGCTTGCGCTTCAGACCCCGGCCAGCCGGAAGAACATGTCCACGCCATTAACCGACAGGTTGCCAAGATGGAAAACCACATGGCAATCGGCTTCTGTGAGCGGGCGCGTCGTCCGTCAGTTCGGCACGTGCACAAGAAGCGGTGTGGGCGTTCCGGTGAACGTCAGCTCGAGGACCCTGATCGCTCTAGTGCAAGCCACGTAGAGCAGCTGGCAGCTCTCCAGGGTGCGGGGATACGTCCAAGCATCACAGTCGGTCACGACGACGACTTCGAACTCAAGACCCTTTGCAAGGTGGACGGGCATGACAACCAATCCGCCTTCGTACAGGTCGTGATCGTCAAGCATGGCGCGGACTGGGAGGTCGCGGACAAGCCCGTCCATTGCGAATGCAACCGACTTCGCGCGCGAACGTGAACGAGTGAGGACGGCGATGTTCCGGACCGAACCATCGAGTGCATCGATCATCCGCACGATGTGGTGAAGTTGCTCGGTGTCATCGCCGAATCCGGAAAGTGCCACCGGCGGTCCGGCATCCCTGATCGCCACGGTTCGTGCCCGTTGGGCTCCCAGTGACACCATGTGGTCGATCAGTCCATTGCACGCTGCGACGATGTTCGCCGACGAGCGGTAGCTCGTGGCAAGCGTCGTGACCACCGCGTCCGGTCGCTCGATGCATCTGGCGACTGCGTCCCATGATTTCGCTCCGATACCGGCGCGCGTGCCCTGGCTGAGGTCGCCGACAATCGTCAGACCGGTCCGGGAGCTGACATGTCTGCTGAGGACAAGGAACTCCATGTCAGACAATTCCTGCGCCTCGTCGACTACAAGATGATCGAGAGGGATGATTCGCGGGCGGTTCGCGAGCAGGTGGAGCAGATGTATTGCAGCGGTGTGATCCGCGTCAATCACTTCGCGCGGGAGTGCAGCAGCGAATGGTTCCGCCAATTTAGGGGAGACCGGCATCCCGGCGGCCTCACCCCAGGTGACGACTTCCTCCAACACGGCGCGCGAACCGATGAGGTCGGCGATGGCGGTCAACGCGCTGAACGTCCACCCATTCGTGCTCCCGTGCCTTCTGAAACCGCACCGGACGAATTCGCCAGCCCAAGCGCGGTCAACCGCGGCAGTGGCAATCGCCGTGATCTCAGCTCCCCGTCGCTTGGCCTGCTCAAGGGTCATGACGGGAAACCTGGCTCGGGCTTCTCTGATGGAGACATCCAACAGACCGAGTTGTGCCGATAAATTCGGGGCATCGACGGACCGTCGAGCCGTCACAGCGGGAGGTTCATCACGCTCGCGCGTTACGCCGGTGACTATTTTGATCTCTCGTGACAACACTTCCACTACCGATAACAACCCGTGGAGATCAGGTTCCCTGCTTGCCGCACGGGCCTCGTGGATTGCAAGCCGTGTCTCGGCAACCGAGACGTCCGCCTCGCGGAACCTGTCCCGCAAATTGACGGGACGGGGTTCAGGGCGTCTCCTGAACACTCTCTGAATGAGCGATGGCTTCCGTGCGTCGAGACCGATGGTTTGGTCGACCTTGTCACGGATCAAGGTCAGGGCGCGCTCGATCGAACTGACGCAGCCGACTGCATCGTTGCACCGGCGCTCGCTGAACTGGCTTGCCACGAACCGTTCGATGCTAGCTATCCGTGCATCCGGCACCGCTCCCAAGGGCCTGTCCAGCGTTTCCCGAACTGCGGGCTCTAGATCATCACGGCTCACCGTGACCGCGACCGTGAAAGGCACATTACCCGGGATAGTTACCAAGCCCGCCATCGTTTCGAACTTGACCGGAAGGTCGAGACGGTGGCGGAGGTATGCCGCATGGCAGCTCACAAGTGTGGCCATCGACAGGGAGCCGCACCATTTGAGGTGGGCGAGCACTTCATCGGTGTCGGCACTTGCAGTCGGGGACAGGCGCGGAGAGCCATGTCTGATCCGGAGCGCCTCGCTTGCAAAATCTGTCACCACGCCCGCTCCGTTCCAGACCGCTTCGCTGAACTGCCGAAATGTCTCGGTGCGGACGCTGGTGATTCCCAGCGTTGGGAGTACATTGCCTATGTACTTGACGAAGGATGCGTTGGGGGCGACGAACCGGTAGTTCGGGGTCCGCTGCACGCCACTCCCGGAGAAATGGAACATCAGATAGGAAAGACGGTGAAGGCCAATGCTGGACTTGCCACTGCCAGCGCATCCCTGGATGATTTGACACGTCGCAGGTTCGGCCTCGATCAAGGCGAACTGGTCGGGCTGAATAGTCGCGACAATGTCACCGAGGTACGGTGCGGAAGGCATCGACCGCAGGTGCACACGTAGTGCATCCGATCGATCTATCTCAAACCTTGGCTCCTCCGACCGCCGGTCAACGTCGTCGGTCATGGTGACGAGGACCCGCCTGGAGACGCCAAGCATCCGCTTGAGGCGGATGCCACCGCCCAACGTGTAGAACGGTCTCGCGCCCGCCGCTTGCCAATTCACGACCCTGATGCCGTCGCGACCATCAAGGATTGTCTGCGGGTGCAACCCGATATAGACGTCAAGCAATCCGAAGGGATCTGCCGGATCGGCGGTGATCAGCCTTCCGACGTAAAGGCGGTCAAGGAGCAAGCCTATTTGATTGTCCATGTCCCGGAAGTGTCGACGAAGGGCCAATTCGGTGTGCGTGTCGGCTCCAAGTACTCTGTGTGAACGATCGCGGGCGCGCTGAACGATGTCAAACGCGGTGGCGAGAACCTCCTCCTCGTAGTCGAATTCCGGGTGACGCTCTATTCGATCCTGCGCCATGCAACGAAAGCCTCTCGTCATGGTATCGGGCTGCGGTGGTGTCTTGCTTGCCAATGAGCAAATGCGCACATAGCGTTTTATATTATCTCTTATTTAATATATGTTCTTATAATGTACGTGGCGGGGAAGCGAGGCGGGAGAAGGGAGTGAGGCCCTTGATGGCGTGGTGCGGTGGGGCACGGATGCAGTGTTTGACGAAGGCGTCCAGTCCAGGTTGACGCTTGTCCTCGCGTAACCATTCACGGGGGTCAGTTGGGGACGCGCACCTGGTGACTGGTCCTGCCACGTCCGGGGTAGGCTTGGGTCGGGCGGGGCGGGAAGGAGCTGGGGGACGGCAAGGTCGGCCATGCTCGCGGTGAATGGCCTGGCCGGGCAGGCGAACAGGTTCAGGCCGTGCATCCGGCAGGCCGCCCCGAGCGTCAGCTTGGCGCAGTGGCCCGCCGGTGAGCGACGTGACCGGGATGGCGGTCGCTTGGGCGTGCCTGGCAGGTCGGACGACGGAGGCCGGGACGAGTTACCCGAATGCTGCCCCACCCGGGTTTCGAGATCCCGGACCCGTTCCTGCAAACGGACGTTCGCCGCGCGGAGGTCAACGATCGTTGCCCGCTGCTCGGCGATGGTTGCCGGCAGGCTGACGCGCATCCGGGCGGCTGATAGGCGTGTCGGGCAGCTGTGGTCACTCCTGATCGGCTATGGAGTGAACCGGCACTGGGTGGGAACCAGCGTGCCTGTATCCGGATGCCACGGTTGTAGGTCGGAAAAGGCAAGGTTCGGTGGGTCAGCCTGTGGCAAACGATCACGCAATGATCGATGCAACGACCCCGCCGATCCGACCAGCCGTCGCGTTGCAAGGGTCCCGGTCTTCTCGCGATCTCGCCCTGGTTTCCGGGCACCATCAACGCCACGGACTTCTCGCGGACCGAGCCGCATCAGCATTGCCCAAGCGTTCGATGCGGCATCGCTCATCCAAGTATACGGAACCGTTACCGGAAGATGAGCCGGTTCGCATGCCTCCGCTTCCATTGTCCGCACTACTACCCAGGACACGGGCCACGTGTTTGGCGGGATGGCAGGAACATGCCCGGCCAATGCCCGGTGCTGTGATGCTCGGGGCGATCACCGGCACCAATCGCCCCCTCGCGGGGATGGCCCGGGGAGGGCGGTGCCCCATCACGGGCCGACGACACGGCGGGGATCACGGCCTGCCCCCAACCGTTGCGGACGCCTCTGTGGGGGTTCCCGGTCCGGCCACGCAATCCTGCATGACCCCGAGTGTGTCCCTTGGCGGTTCCGGTGTGCAAAACCTGTCGACGCTGCCGGGTGGCGCGCATCCCGGCGCCCCGGCATCAGCGTTCTGAGCCATGCTGGCTCTCGCGACCTGGACCCTTCCGGGCGAACCGGTGGGCACGTGCCATCCGAGCACTCCGGGACAGCCGGCAGCGCGAAACCCCCGGCGCGCTTGCCATCGCACCACGCCCAGCGGTACGTGTTCGCGGTGGGAGCGAGCCCAGCGCACCGTTCGGGTGCGGCTCAATCCTGGAACGGGCATGTTGGGACTGGCGACTGCATGGAAGAGTGGTTCGAACACGCTCGCGGAGGTGGCAGACCACGTCGCACCACCACCGGCGCCTGATCAGACGCCGAAAGCAGGACAGCAAGAAACAGAGTTGGCACGATTCCTCAGCGTCTGGCCCAGCGCACGGCTCAGGCGTGCTGCACTGGTGCGCGCCATGCCAATCCACCGGAGACCCATGCACCCGTTGGTGCGACCCGGCAAACCCCTCCGATTTGCACTGGCTGGGGCCTGACTTGCGTGGACCGCCCGGACCCGGAGGCAAGCAGTGCGACTTACTCAACCAGTCCCTTGACGCTGCCCAGGCCCTTCGCGCCCTTGAGGTCGCCACGACTGACACCGGTGCGTATCCTTGCATGGGCAAGGTTCGCGTCCGTCAAGTCCGCCCCCTCAAGCTTGGCACCACCCAGGTTCGCATGCGAAAGGTCCGCGCCAGTCAGGTCTGCGCCATCGAGGTACGCCCAAGCGAGGTTCGCGTTGGACAGGTCAGCACCACGAAGGTTCGCTCCCTGCAGCTGTGCGGTATCCAGGATTGCGTCCCTCATGTTTGCGCCCCGCAGGTCTGCTCCGCGCAAGTCTGCCCAGCTCAGGTCCGCGTCGCGCAAGTCGGCATTGCGCAGGATTGCGCCCCGCAAGCCCGCCCGGAACAGGTTTGCATAGGTCAATCCCGCTCCGGAGAGGTCTGCTCCTGACAGGTTCGCCAGGAACATGTTCTTGTTGTAGAGCCGTGCACCGGAGAGGTTTGCCTCGCTCAGCTGCGCCAAGTGCAGGTTTGCCCCCAGGCTCGCACCAGTCAGGTCCGCGCCGGTGAGTTTTGCCCTGGACAGGTTTGTGCGGGAGAGGTTTGCGTTGGAGAGGTTCGCCCCGGTCAGGTCCGGGCCAGTTCGTTCCGGCTCGTCTGCCCCGGTCTTGTTCGGTCCCACCCCGTCACTGAGGTCCGCACCGCCCAGGTCACATCCGGAGAGGTCCGCACCGCGCAGGTCCCGCTGCAGGTTGCAGTCCGGCTCTGCGAATGCGTCGACTGACACGCATGCAAACCCACTGAATGCGATAGCAATGGCAATCACCATCGGGAACGTGAGGATGTGTCGGTGGTTCATGACGGCAGCGTAGCAGCGATGCACTCCCCAGTGCACGTGCTCCTCGACGCTGATCAACGGTTTCTTGGTGGCGTGACGTCGTGAGGATCTCCCTTGGCCTCTGCCTGGTCACCGCGTCAGCGATGCGGTGGGGGTGCCCAATCCCCGGACTTCGGGTACCCGGGTCGTACTGGTGGTCGCCGCTCCGTCGCCCCTTGTGCGCCGCACGGCAATGCGGCCCTGCTACCGCAACCGTCCACGGCAACCGTTCACTGGGGTGCGTTCGAAGCGGACGACCGGCGACTGATCCTGGCTGGTCCGGGGCAGCCTGAGGTCAGGGGGACCGGGAGGTTGCTGGGGAGCGGCCGAGCCTGACAGGCCTGCGGTTCCGACCGTGTCCAGTCAGGACAACTGGTCCAAGCCGTGCATGGTGCAGGCCGCCTCAAGCGTCACTGTCACGAAAACGCGCTCGGGGCGAGCAGCGTGACTGGGTTGGCCACCGCGTCCCCCGGCCACCGGGACTGACTGGCAGACACCTTGGCGTGCCCTGCAGCCCGGACGACGGATGCCGGGATGGGGTCCCCGAATGCTGCCCCGGCCGTGTACCGGGGTCCCGGACGCGTTCCCGAGACAGCCGATGGGTGGCGCACCCCGCGCGCGCTCAACCCGGGCAGAGCACGCGTTCCGGTCTCCGGGTGACAGGCCTTCCTGACCGATCCTCGATCAGGCACTGGGAGGGGACACCTGGCGTCTGAGACCCACGTGTTTGCGGTTCCCGCCCCCGCCATCATGGTGCTCGCCGCTGTCTGTGGTTTCGGCGGTCGTGCACGCGTTGCGTGTCTCCGCCCCCGGAGCCTCCTCTAGCATTCGTGACCCCATCGAGGTCCTGGGCGAAAGCGCGTGCCGTGCGGAATTCAGGCGCCGACCCCGCACCGGGCGTCCCGGATACGGGAACGGTCAGGAGACGAAGGCGCGCACCGTGCCGCGATGTGCGCCGAGGCACCGGACCACCGCTGACAATCGCCAGCGCACCGTCCCGGGACGGCCAGCACCCATGCACGCATGTCAAGCCGGTGGTTGATCACGGCCTGCTGCTCTTCAGTGAGCTAAACCATTCCGAAACTCCGGGCATGTCATCCGTTGCCACGGCGCCGGGGGACCGTCGGTTCGGTTTGGTCAGGATAAGAGACGCCGGAATCCGGCGGGATCACGCCCTCATGCATCCCGGACGCGTGCCGGAACCATACGGGGGATTGCGCAACAGTCCTTCCTGGAAATGGATCGGGAGCGGATGATGCCGGCAATTGGAGCGCGCCTCAATCCAGTGCTGGTTGCCGCGCTTGGCGGACGGGCGCTCCGCTTGCCCCGCAGCGCCGGCAGCAGTTCACGCGTATCCGCCATGCCGGGCATTGGTACGCATCCGCCGCGACGGTTTCGGCGATGGGCGATGATTTCCATGATGCCCTATCATCCGCGAATAGCACGTGTCCACTTGCCGAAACTGGCTGATCCGGGGTGGAGACGTCCTGACGACCGCGGTAATCCGGTGGCCAGCGCACTGGCTGGTGGGAAGGGGGCGGCGCCACGCGTGAGGACTGGTCCGGCGCGGCCACCGGGGACACCCTTGCTGGGCGTTCGGATGTCGTCGTCGTGGAGGCGTCCCGGACGTCCCACCGTGCCGGATGCTGGCGCGTCCCGGGGGCCTTGGTAAAGACACTGTCCGGTTTCTCGCGTGGCATCACCATCGGAGGCTGCTCGTGACATCACTGGAAGACACGTGGCGGAGCGACCCCGGCCGGAAAACGCCCAGGCCCGGGTTCGAGGTGGGCGGCAAATCTGATCTCCGGACAAGACCCAGCGGGTCGCGCAGGCTCGAATGGCGAGGGCTTCCTGCGTCAGACCGCGCCATGGAGTACGTGATCGCCGTGCTCTCCCCGGATCCAAATGGCGATCCCGTGATCCGGAAGGGCATCAGCGACATCGTCCTGGCCGATGCCTGGCCGGATTGCGGGCACCCCCGACCCCAGAAGCTGACCGAACGGAGGTTGAATATGAAAAGGAAGCGTCGCCCGACCGAGGCCCAGGCACGTGGCGAATGCGAACGGATCATTGCCGTCGCGCAAGAGGAGTACGAGCGTGCGATCGCGCCGGTAACAGCCGAGCGCGAACGCATCATGAAAGAGGCGTGGGCCGAACGGGAGCGGAAGGTTGCACAGGCAACCGCCGAGTACCACCGCACCATTGCCCCATCGAAGTCACGGTATGAGGGTGTCAGCAACTTCGCACTGGCGAGACGCGAGCGCATCGTCGCCAAGGCAAAGGCAAAATACAAGCGCGTCACCGGCCGGGAGTTCGGCTGGCAGGTTCGTTTCCTGCCGTTCGAGTGGGATAGGGGTACGGGAATAGAGGCACTGCCGATACCTCACCCGGACCTCCTGGGTGATCTCGCCTTACCCAGTTGGGAGCCCTCTGGGGAGGCATTCGAACTCGCATCTGGTGCCCGCTCCGACTCGCAACCCCTCTGGCTCCAAGCCCTGCTCGATACCATTCGCGATACCCCGGGAGTTGCCGGGCTGGCCGGTGGCGAGCAGCCGGCCGCGCCAGGAGATGAAGCGGATACCGGGAAGCCGGTCGCCGGCTGACCCGCCCGGAACATCGGTCTGTGAGACCCGGGATCTTTTCTCGAATGCCCAATGACAGCCTGAACGCCTTTGCGGGAATGGTTCGATCAGTCCAGCAATGTTGGGACAAACGGAGAACAAAAAATATATTAATGTTCATATAAAAACTTGATAATAGCGAAAAAAAACTTATTCAATACTAGAACGAACTGCATCGTAAGTGCGGATCACAGTAGCTCTTGCGTGATTTGTGGAAACAGGTTCTCAGGACTCAATTGAGGAGAGCGTCATCATGCTGCCGTCGATCATGATCAAGTTCCTGGACGCCCATTGGAAGGGTTTCGCAGACGAAGCCTTTGATAGTGCGATGAAGGAACCGCAGGAGGGGCAGCCAGACCCGGGCTTCGAGGCCTCACCGTATGGCAAGGGTGCGGGTAGAAGTAATCGGGTTGGATCAGCGTGGTCACAGCTGGTTGGCGAGATCAGGCGCCTACCGCTGCTGACGCCAATCGAGGAGTTGGAACTCGCCGAGACGCGAGTGGATGGCGCATACGCGAGTGACCGGCTGACGCGCCTCAGGCATGATGACCCTGAACGGCCCAGTCTAGAGCTTCGAGCAAGGGAGGGCGCCAGCGCCCGCCAACGACTGATCGAATGCAATCTGCGACTCATCATTCCGATTGCCCTGAAATACAGGCGACCAAATCTGAGCATTGAGGATCTGTTTGCTGAAGGATATTTTGGGCTTGCACGCGCAGTACACACCTATGATCCGGGATACGGCAGCAAATTTTCATATTATGCAAGTGTGTTTATTGAAGGGAGCATCAACAGATTTCGGGCAAATTACTCACGCTTAATTGCATTGCCCGAGAATCAGGACGCGCTTTTTGGCAAGGATAAAAAGGATGCGCCGCCAATTGGAGGGAACTCATCAAGGAGCGGTCATTGATGCGGATGTCGCCGCGGCACTTGGGATCACCGTCCATCAGCTTGAGACTGCCGTCAAGGCTGAGAAATCAGTCGTTTCGCTCGATCAGGTGCTACCAGCGGGCACGTCTCTAGAACACCTTGAGGATCCGTCCCTCCGAGAGCTGCTGGCTGGAGACTTCGATGAGCATGGGGTGCTTGTTGCTGGTGTGGCATTGAGTGACCTGATTATGGATGACACCGATACACCTATTGAACATACCGTGATGAGCAAGATGTTGGCGCGCGAAATGGAGTCGTTGCTGCAGATGCTGACACCACGTGAGCAGGTGGTTCTGAAGCTTCGGTTTGCATTGGGCACGGGAATGCAGGATTTCGGTCGTGACTATACGCTTGCAGAGATCGGTTACGAACTTAACATGTCTCCCCGCAGGCTTAGACAAATTGAGGCGGAGGCGTTAGCTAGGTTGCGGCTGTCGCCAGAGTTGCGCGCGCTGCAGCTATTTCTCGAGTGACTGCAAAGAAGTGCCGGAAATTAATGCCGCTCGGATGAAACCGTGGATGCCGTGCTGCACCGGAAGCACGTGGAACCGGAACAACGGTTCAACCTGCAATATGTAACCGTTCACGGGGTCATGGGGGGTACGGTGCATGGTAACCGTTCACGGGGGTAGGGTTCCGGGTGGTATTCCGTGCGCGTTCTGTTGAGTGATGCCTTCTGTGATCGCCATCGTGCAGGCATGTGTTTTTGAGCTTGGGGCGACGGACGCACGACAGCAAGCGACCTTCCTGGAACTCCGCGCGGCGAACGTCTGGTTGGAGGAACGCGTCCGGGCTCTCGAAACCCGGGCGGGGCAGCATTCGGGGAACTCATCCCGGCCTTCGGCGTCCGACCTGCCGGATGCCCGGCGTGGACCTCATTGCCCGCCCGGCTGAGGTCTGCGCCGCGAGCATGGCCGGCCTTGCCGTCCCCGTCCCCGCCTGACCCCACGCTCCCCCGGACGTGGCAAGACCGGCCACAAGTTGCGCGTCCCCAACCGACCCCCGTGGACGGTTACCCCTGGACGGGTCAACCGGCAAGGTCCCCGGATGAGACCGTTTCTTTCTTACATGCCAAATGGTGGTAACTTTTGGCGCGGCGCGCATCTGAGTACGCGCAGCGTCCACCGGGGCCCGGGCACAGCCGACCCCAAGTCACCCCGAACCATCCAGATTTGGCACTGAGACTGGAGGCTCCATGACTATGAAAGACATCAATTGCCCGCACTGCGGCAAAGCTTTCAAGATTGACGAATCAGGTTATGCCGATATCATTAAACAAGTTCGTAACGCGGAGTTTGAGCATGAGATGCATGAACGCCTAGATCGTGCTGAAAGAGAGAAGCACAGTGCGCTGGAGCTAGCCCAGGAAAAAGCGGCCAATGAGCTACAAAAGGTAGTCGCGGAAAAATCCAGTGAGATTCAGCAACTTAGGGCGGAGCTCCAGAACGCTGAGACCGCAAAAAAACTGGCGATCACCGAGGCGTTGTCCGACTTGCGAAGGGAGTGCGATAAATTACACAATGACGCCGCTAGAATGCAGATTGAAAAGCAGCGGGATGAAAGTGCACTCAAAGATAAATACGAGACGCAGATCAAAGACCTACGCGCTTCGATAGAGCGCCTGCGTGACATGAAGGCGCGCCTGTCGACCAAAATGGTCGGCGAAACCCTGGAACAGCACTGCGAGATCGAATTTGACCGCATCCGCGCCGTCGCCTTTCCGAGCGCTTACTTCGAGAAAGACACCGACGCCCGCTTAGGCAGCAAGGGCGACTATATTTTTCGGGACCGGGACGAAGCCGGCACTGAAATTATCTCAATTATGTTCGAGATGAAGAACGAGAGCGACACCAGTGCTAGCAAGAAAAAGAACGAAGATTTCCTTAAAGAGCTAGACAAAGACCGTACAGAAAAGGGCTGCGAATATGCGGTGTTGGTCACGCTGCTTGAACCTGACAGCGATCGGTACAACTCCGGAATCGTCGACGTGTCCCATCGTTACCCCAAGATGTATGTGGTGCGCCCCCAGTTTTTCATCCCCATGATCTCTCTTCTGCGCAATGCGGCCATGAACTCGCTGAAGTACAAGTCAGAGTTAGCAGTGGCCAAGAACCAGAATATTGATATCACCAACTTCGGATCGCAGTTAGACGACTTCAAGACCACCTTCGGCCGAAGTTATCGTCTGGCCCGTGAACAATTTGGGGAGGCAATCAAGCGAATTGACGAAGCCATTAAAGATCTCGAAAAGACCAATGAAGCCCTGCAGAAGTCAGGCGAAAATCTTCGTCTGGCAAACAGCAAGGCTGCAGATCTGACGATTAAGCGCCTCACGAGGAATAACCCGACGATGGCGGAGAAGTTTGCTGCGTTGGAGGGAGCCGAAGTAGCAAGCGCCGTAACCGGTCACGGGGGGGTGGTTGGGGACGCGCACTAGGTGACTGGTCCTGCCACGTCCGGGGGGTAACCGTCCACGGGGGTCGGTTGGGAACGCGCAACTTGTGGCCGGTCTTGCCACGTCCGGGTCAGCCTGGGGTC
>Ga0214923_10000715_pt1 | contig 49283 bp, 40 predicted proteins | sample LL1510_MetaG_FD_177993 | JGI IMG/M metagenome (GOLD analysis project Ga0214923, IMG submission 177993) | Freshwater microbial communities from Lake Lanier, Atlanta, Georgia, United States - LL-1510 | ecosystem: Environmental > Aquatic > Freshwater > Lake | place: USA: Georgia | collected...
TTTACCGTCACCGACCTGGCTCATAAAATAATAGCCCTAACCCAGTCCACCTCCCCGTTGACATATTTACCATTACCTCAAGACGATCCAAAGGTACGACGTCCCGACATCACCGCTGCGTCAACGTTAATTGGATGGACGCCTAGCATCTCGCTGGACTCGGGACTCATCCCAACGATCGAGTATTTTAGATCGATAATAAGTTAACCCATGAAACTAAGGATTCAAAAATATTTATCTGAAACCAATATTTGCTCCCGTCGTGAGGCCGAACGATGGTTAGCCGAAGGCCGAATTCAAATCAATGGGGTAATCGTTACCACACCCGGGACAATGATTGAGCCGGGAGTCGACCAAATCGTTGTAGAATCGTCACGGCAACCCAACACCATAAAACGCACCATCGCCTTCCATAAACCGAAGGGAATTGTAAGCAATTTACCCGTCAATGGGGAAAAAGAAATCACCGACCTTCTGCCAAAGGAATATAACGGTCTGCATACGATCGGCCGTCTTGATAAAGAGTCCGAAGGTCTTATTTTACTGACAAATGATGGTGTCCTGGCCAAACAAGCACTCTCCACCCAGCATCTCCGCGAGTATATCGTGACGGTGGCCGGTGAGTTCACCCAGGGAATGGCCGACAGGCTGGAAGATGGCATGCTCATTTTGGGCGAAAAAACGCGTCCCACACACATCCGAATACTTGACCGAAATCGGTTTTTAATTTGTCTGGATGAAGGAAAAAATCGACAGATTCGCCGAATGGTAGCAAAAGTAGGACTCGTAGTTGTGAGATTAAAACGAGTAAAATATGGCCACATCATGTTAGGGCATCTCGACTCGGGCCGGTATCGCTCACTTACTCCTGAAGAATTGGATGGTTTTTTTCATGCCCCGACCCGTAAAGGTAACAGCAGTCCGACGGCTAGCCGATCACCAAACGGTTACAATAGCGGGAAGAAAAAACCCTGGCGGTCGGAAAAAAATAACCGTCGATAACCCCCCGATCGAACTCCCCCCATTCATGAAGTAGTCGCCGGACCGGAATACCGAACCGGCGAATATTCATCGGATAACCGCTATTTTTTTCTGGAGGCGGATAAAAACTCCCGATTCATTCGTGCAATATTCGATACGCTAATTCCTTTTGGACACGCGGCTTCACATTCATATTCATTTGAACAGTTTCCAAAACCCTCCTTGTCCATTTGGGCCACCATCTCCTGAACACGAGTTTCACGTTCCGGATTGCCTTGAGGCAATAACGCCAAGTGACTGATTTTGGCAGACACAAACAACATAGCCGACGCGTTTGGACACGATGCAACGCAGGCGGCGCATCCAATACATTGGGCAGCATCCATTGCCAAATCAGCGTATTCTTTACCAACCAAAATAGCGTGGGCGTCGGGTGCCTGCCCAGTTTTAACGGAAACGTATCCACCCGACTGAATAATTCGATCAAATGCTGAGCGGTCTACTGCCAAATCTTTTAACACCGGCAACGCGCGTGACCGATACGGCTCGATCACAATCGTATCGCCATCACTGAATTGACGCATATGGAGCTGACACAATGTCGTTTTTCGCTGAGGACCATGGGCCTGACCATTGACGACAGCGCCACACATTCCACAAATACCCTCGCGACAATCATGATCAAACGCAATGGGATCTTTACCTTCAACGGTTAATCGTTCATTAACGACATCTAACATCTCCAAAAATGAGCAGTCAGTATCAATTCCATTTGCAGCGTAAGTCTCAAATTGCCCTTTTGTTTTTGAATTTTTTTGACGCCAAACCTTCAAGGTCAGGTTGATTGATTTACTCATTATTTGTAACTCCTTTGAGTCAAATGAACATTCTCAAATTCTAAATTTTCCTTATGTAGTATTCCTGCCTTACCGACCCCATTAAATTCCCATGCCGCTACATAGCAATAATTCGAATCATCTCGAAGTGCCTCGCCCTCAGGAGTTTGGGACTCCTCTCTAAAATGCCCTCCACACGATTCGTTGCGGTGCAACGCATCCTGCGCAAATAGCTCGGCAAATTCAAGAAAGTCGGCCACGCGTCCAGCTTTTTCTAACGCCTGATTAAACTCATCATTACCACCCAACACATTGACATTTTTCCAGAATTCATCACGAATTTCAGGAATCTTGGCCAACGCTTCCTTAAGTCCGGCCTCGCTCCGAGACATGCCACACTTGTCCCACATTAATAATCCCAACTGGCGATGAAAATCGTCCACGGTCCGACCGCCTTTGATTGATAACAGTTGATTGATCCGTGACCGAACATCCCCTTCTACCTTTTTAAATTCGGGATGGTCGGTAGACACCTTCTCAAGTTTGGTAGTCGCCAAGTAATGGCCCAAGGTATAGGGAACTACGAAATACCCGTCCGCTAAACCTTGCATTAACGCACTGGCTCCCAATCGGTTAGCTCCGTGATCCGAGAAATTAGCCTCGCCTAAAACGTGTAATCCCGGAATCGTCGACATCAAATTGTAATCGACCCACAAACCGCCCATCGTATAATGGATCGCCGGATAGATTTGCATCGGGGTAGCGTATGGATCCTCGCCGGTAATACGCTCATACATTTCAAATAAATTCCCATAACGTTCTTCGATCGCCTGTTTACCGAGTCTATTGATTGAATCTTTAAAATCCAGATACACCGCTAAACCTGTCGACCCTACCCCTCGGCCGTCATCGCAGACAATCTTCGCATTGCGAGACGCAATATCTCGTGGCACTAAATTTCCGAAGCTCGCATATTTGTTTTCCAAATAATAGTCTCGTTCCGACTCTGGAATTAATTCGGGACGCCGGGAATCTCCGTTCGTTCGGGGTACCCACACGCGGCCGTCGTTACGCAAACTTTCACTCATCAACGTCAATTTTGACTGATAGTCACCATGAACCGGAATACAGGTGGGATGAATTTGCGTAAAGCACGGATTTGCGAATGCGGCCCCTTTTTTATGAGCGCGCCAAGCGGCCGTAACATTGGAGCCTTTCGCATTCGTCGACAGGTAAAATACGTTGCCGTATCCCCCTGTCGCTAATAACACCGCATCAGCTGTGTGAGACTCAATCTCCCCGGTCACTAAATTACGGGTCACAATACCCCGAGCGTGCCCATCGATAATTACCACTTCCATCATCTCGCGTCGGGTAAACAACGTCACTGACCCTTTTGCGACTTCTTTCATCATTGCGCTATACGCACCCAGAAGAAGCTGCTGCCCTGTCTGCCCTTTGGCGTAAAATGTGCGTGACACCTGTGCACCGCCAAAGGATCGATTGTCTAATAATCCTCCATACTCGCGAGCAAACGGGACGCCTTGCGCAACACATTGATCAATAATATTCACACTGACCTCAGCCAATCGATGAACATTGGCTTCTCGGGCTCGAAAATCTCCACCTTTAACCGTGTCGTAAAACAGTCGATAAATACTATCGCCGTCGTTCGCGTAATTTTTTGCAGCATTAATACCACCCTGAGCCGCGATACTATGGGCTCGACGGGGACTATCTTGAAAGCAAAATGCTTTAACATTGTATCCCATCTCACCCAAACTTGCCGCAGCCGACGCCCCGGCCAAACCAGTTCCCACAACAATCACTTCGAACTTACGGCGGTTGGCTGGATTCACCAACTTCATATCAAACTTGTGTTTGGTCCACTTTTCGCCGATTGGCCCCGAAGGGATCTTTGAATCAAGATTCATAACTTTGTCCTTTACTAATATCCGCCCAGCGAGCACGCCGACATCGTGCAGAAATGCATATAAAACGGAATTGACGCAAATCCAACAGCCACTCCAACTCCAACAACAAAACTAATTTTTTTTACTAACGGCGTGTATCGGGGATGATTAAATCCAAACGTCTGAACGATACTCTGAACAGCATGGACCAAGTGCAAGCCGATCCCAATCATTCCAAGCACATAAAATGCCACGCGCAATGGATTCTTGAAGGAATTGTAAACCAATCCATACAACCCCAGATTTTGGCCGTTCACAAGGGACCGAACACTTTCGTGATCCGCCAACGTGTAGTCACACAAATGGAATAGAAGATAGGCTAATACCAATGTTCCGGTGTACGGCATCAATCGCGTGGCAAGAGACCGCTTCCCAACCGAATTTGAAACCGCGTACCCCTGGGCCCCACGGGCCTTACGATTGTCGATGACTAACAACGCAGTAAATGTGATATGAGTCAAAAAAAATACAATCAACCCCACCCGAGCCAGAATCTTAATCGTCCCCAAATGTTCCAGGAATTCAGCGTAGGCATTGTAAGCATCCGGGCCTTTGTAAATCAAAAAATTACCCGATAGATGCATGATTAAAAACAATGTAAGAAATAGTCCGGTAACCGCCACTATCTGCTTACGACCGATCGACGACGATAAATATCCAGCCATACCTTTATCCTTTCAACGCCCCAACAAGCTCTTTAACTGCCATAGCTGAGTTTTGAAGTGCCGCGAGATCCGATTGGCTTAAGCCCACTTCGATAATCCGTTCGACGCCATTGGCACCCACCATAGCGGGAACTCCGCAGTACAAGTTATCAATTCCGTATTGGCCGTTCACTAACGCACACACCGGCAGCAGGCGATTTGATCCCAATAATACCGCTTCGACCATCGCCACGGATGAGGCCGAAGGGGCGTAATAAGCACTACCAGTTTTTAAATGTTTTACGATCTCCGCGCCACCATTACGCGTCCGGTCGTTTATCGCCTCGATCGTGTCGGCCGGAAGTAGTTCAGTCAAAGTTACCCCGTTAACAGTCGTAAAATGTGGCACCGGAACCATCGTATCGCCATGTCCACCCAAGACCATTGCCCTGACATCTTTAATCGAGCATCCTAGTGCCTCGGCAATAAAGTACGCGTATCGAGCCGAATCCAGTACTCCCGCCATCCCAAATACACGATTCGACGCGAAGCCAGATCGTTTCCAAGCCAGATGTGTCATAACGTCCAATGGATTCGACACAATAATCAAAATTGAGTCGGGAGAATGCGCCACGATTTGATCTACAACGCCCCCAACGATGCCCGCATTGGTGTTCAATAAATCATCCCGAGACATACCCGGCTTTCGCGCAATACCCGCCGTGATAACGACAACGTCCGAATTAGCTGTATCTGCGTAATCATTTGTGCCTAGAATATGGGTATCAAACCCTTCAACTGCGGCTGATTGCATCATGTCCAATGCTTTACCCTGAGGCAACCCTTCGACGATATCAATTAGGACGACATCTGCTAATTGTTTCTCAACAATGCGTTGAGCAGCGGTTGATCCAACAAATCCAGCACCGACAACTGTTACTTTTTTTCGCGCCATTGGTATTTTTCCTCCATCGAGTTTGGTTACAACAAAAAATCAAACCGAAGTATTATGCGCCCATCGAAAACCACTGTCAAATGAGGCTAATTCACCCAATCTGATAACGGTACGGATTGAGAGACGGTAGCCGAATAAGCCTTGACATTGATACACTCTCACCCGATGTCTTCAAAATCACGGCATGAACTTGGTGTTCAAGGAATAAAATTTTTTATCGTCGGGATTACCTCCGTATCCATTGATCTCGTCACGTACAACAGTGCGTTACCTTTCATCGGGTTAAGTCTGAGTAAAGGGGTCGGATTTTTAAGTGGGACCATCTGCTCTTATATTTTGAATCGTGCGTGGACCTTTAAAAAACGGAAACGACTTCGCTTTCAGTTTGTTAAGTATTCGATGCTGTACACCACATCCCTCGGGTTAAATATCGGACTCAATCGATTGTCACTTCATGCAACGAATCATCAGATTTTATTGTCATTTCTGATTGCGACTGGAGTAACAACAATTTACAATTTTTGGGGACTCCGATACTGGGTGTTCCGCTAAATTACCTTTATGGGAGTTCCAGATTAGTCCACGAGTTATATTTTTAGCTATAATCTCAGCATCAATCACGGCCATTTGTATCAGCCTAGCCATCACATCTGGAAATAGTGCCGTTCAATTCAATTGCCGCCCAGTCGATGATAACTCCACACCGGTCGCACAGGCATCGATACGGTTCAAAGGCCCCATTTCAGGGATCAGTCTGAGTCAATCAAACGGGAGTATCGCGCTCCCTCGATTACCTGAGGGAGAGTATGAATTTACAATCCAAAGCAAAGGGTTCGTGGAGAAAAAATGGAATCAACACATCACTGAACGGGATGATCGCTCCACGATCTGGATTCGGTTATCAAAGTCCAGTAGTTCGTACCGAATACGACCTCGGCATTTTCAAGTCGAACCCAACACCGTATTGCCCTTGATGATACCGTTGAAACGCACTCACCCCATCGAGGTACGCGTGTACAAAGTTCCTCATGAATTAGCGATTTCACGCAGTGACTCTATTCGATTGATTGAGGCAATTGCTACGGGAAAGGAACTGGACTCTACCGCTCATCAGGGGCTGCTCACCGAAACTCACGCGATTGGTCCGACCGCATCTCGAATTGGGTTCGCTCGAGGGAGCGGGACGGTGTTCTTTGACCGTTCCAATCCACTACGAGGTGACACCTATCCGATCATTTTTCCCAAACCAGGTATTTATATTATCGAAGTAACCTCGGAGATAAAACACACCAAAACCGAAACTCATCGATTCGCAATTCTAGTCGCCGAGGGTACCGTTACCCGAGATAAAAATCGAAAAATTATTTGGACAAGCACCGAACAGTCACGGCCATTAAACGGGTCGGTATACGCCGTTAATCTAGCGAATAGGCCCAAATCACAGTTCACTCGTCTGGCGACCATTGATCAATTTAATCATCACCCATCGCCACCCATCCCCTGCGATTTTCTGCTGCTTAAAGCCGTCAAAGGGAATCTCAAGATTCTACCTGCACGCGATTTTAGTTGGGAGACCCGTAATCCAACGGTATGGATCACAGCTCCGTCGACTCGACCCTCATTGTCCTATCTTGTCGGCATTAAATTGCGTACCGACGGCATCAATACCAGCGCCAACCAATCAGAGGAAGTTAAGATAAACGGATTGACACATGTCGCCCCATTTCATTCTGGGGTCTCAATCATCACCCTACCCCAATCACCGGGACACTATCTGGCAAGATTTATTGAGGATTCGTGGCTATTTAAACCGATCCAATCGCGTAGCGAAGCCCCCGTCGACTCAACTAATCAGTCGGGCCAAACGATTGCCCCGGAAATAATCGGACACGCGGTTCCTGGCCAAACAATCATCATTAAAATCGACCCAAGCCGTCAACAATTATCCGAGGTTGGGACGGCCATAGTTGTGGTTAGCCCGTTGAATCAATCAACCGAGAGATCTCGACCCATCAGTCGATATTTTACCGCGTCGCCTGAGTCGAACCATGGCCTTACTCGTAATTGGCAGCTTCCGATACTATCCATCGGGACACACCGTTGGAACGGATCAACACCAGTATCTGTTCCAATAAAAATTCCATCGGAACCACGATATCTCCAAATCGTTACAATTTTCATCGAATCGAGCGGAAACGTACGAGAATCAACTCAAGTGCTACCGATAAAAAAAGACCTAGAGATAACCGCTCAGCTCCCCACCATTACCCACCCAGGCGATGTTATTAAGAGTCAGATTGAACTAAAAAATCGAACCCAGGCACCGATTGACGGTCGATTAGAAATCTCAGGCGCCGCACAAACGATCACTATTCCATCGAAGTTACCACCCAATTCAAGCGTAGAGGTGCCCATAGAATGGAAATCGATCAACTCACCGGTTGAGCATCGTATCAAACTGAAAATCAAATTTATCAGAGACCATCACGTACCAGTGGTTCAGTACGCCTCAATCGTGAATCGACCGTTGTCACTTCCGCGCCCTCCCCGCCCGATCACGATTTATGAGCTTCTCCCAAATACGAGCAATATCGCGGTAATTGCCGCTGCGTCTCAAACCCCCGGGCAGTGTTGGATCACCTCGCATCGGGACGTGATTAGCTTGCTGTATCTCCAATCGATTCCCAATCGAACGCCAATGGATATTGATTGGACGGCCGCGAAAAGTATTGCGGCTCACCGATTAAAACAGGCCATTGCGACTACCGTTTGGAAAGACCCGGCAAATTCTATTTTGGACAACTACACGAATCAGTTTATTGCCATAAAAAAATCGGTGATTTCGGACCAGTATCTGGCAATTAATCCGGCGTTATATGCGGTGGCATCCTATTATACGAGCCCAAACCATTCGGTAGATCCCGGGATCATATGGAACATCATTAATGGGTTAGACCGACAACCCGAAACCAGCAAGGGTTTTTTTGTCGGATCCCTCGAATTTCTGTTTGGACCAACATCACCCGAATTTTTCAAACAAGTCACAACTCTCGATCGAACGATTGAAGGATCTCAAGCATTCGATATCGGCTATCAAGCCGCACGGCACCCCTCCGCGCGAGGCCGCGAGATCACCCAGATGCCACTATCATTTCAGGCCACAGACCCACTTGATATACTGCTAACGTACGAAACAATATCCCGAACGTTTAATACGGACCCGTTAGGACTAAAGGTCATTATGAACGGCCAAATCGACCGTAAAAAACGAATCAAACTGATGGACTACATCGGGGACATTACGTCAAAAAACGTAGAAATAATTCCGACTAAGCGAGCCTTACTGATTCATCACACCCCGCCAGAGCGTGTTAAAAAAATAACGAATTGTGCCATGTGGACGATTGACCCGATTAATCAAAGGGCTCGATTAACACTACGACTTCCGAATCTTGATAGGGACTCACAGATCAAATCGATACTGGCGATCCCAACAATCACCGGTTTTAAATTAATCAGTGCTCAATGCAACGGTCGTCAGGTACGGGTCACAACGATTGATGATTGGAATTATTTACCGGAAATCAACTCATCGGAGGTCGATATCGAATACGCTGTATTAGCCGGTGGGCATCGCGACAGCATGTTTGGTTTTGTTCAAACTGAAACCGGGAATACGTACATAAAAATTCCAGGAGTCGACATGTGATCACGAATCCGAGCAATCACCCCAATCCGACCACCCTACAGGTTCTGTGGGATTCCCATTCGTTATCGCTGCAGGACGGAATTCTTGTGGGACTCGGTAGCGATGGAATCAATTGCCGCCCCACGACACTTGTTGGCGTCGGAATTGATCAGTTGCTGTGGTGCAGTGACCTCCAAACCAAACAACAATGCGACACACTACAGTTCTCCGGAAGTAGCGGCGGATTTATTTACAACGGCGCCATTTTGACCGATGAGGCATTGAATCGATTACTTGAACGCATATTTAGCCGCATATCAACTCAACGAATGTGCTGGCTACGACTACGGAGAAAAAGTGACAAATCGACCATAGGACGAAATTTATACATTGACAAAATAACGATTAATTTAAGCCGTCAATTAGGATGTCAAGTCGAAATGGAACTAGTCAAGCTTGGGTTTTCTCAAGAAAAAGTGAACGGAATCATCTTTGGACGTCTTGGAGAATTACGGCGATTTTCTAATTTCTGCATCCGGCATCCAAATAGCCTGAAATGGGCGGCACTATTGACCGCAACCACGGATCTAGAAAATGTCGATTTTACGGAAATATTAGAGCCCATCATTTCACAAAAATATCGTGACAAAATCCAATCCGGAAAAGTAGATATTTTCGGATATAAACTCCCCATCGATGTGGCCTACGACCTCTATTGTGAATTAAAATATGCGTCAACACCTAAACGATTATTTGAGTCCATTAGCAATCAGCTGTTTGGGATTTACGACACTGACGGTGAGCATCGGTTTTACTGGAAAGAAATGAACGCCACTTACCCCCAATTTATCGATGAAATCAACCGTGAATTCGAGGGGATTAACCGAACAATTAATTCCGAAAAAATACACCAAATCGCAGCCGAAATTCAGCGGATTCCATTCCACCAAGCGGAGGTCGCCACGGATAGCGCCAACCAAGTAATCATCACCCGAACTCAAGGGTTGTCCCGCGTATTATCAGGACTCGCCGCGTTCATCCAATGGTATCCCGAAATTTTTAAAAATTCCCACCAGCTTCATGTTGAGTTATCGAATCAAATCACGCACCTTCAATCGGTAATCGCGACTCTCGCCAATCTTAACCATGATCCACTCAACGACCCGCTACGAATCGAAAATGAACGGTCCTCTGCTTTAGATATTATCGGATCGATTGCTGAACGAATCAAAGGCTGTCAATCCCAGGGAGTGTTGAGTGACGCGTTGGAACAACTCACACGAATGGAAAAATCATTTACCACAATCATGGCTTAATCGCCGGGATTATACGGTTAAAAATTTGACAATTCCGCAAATAGCCACGGTATAATGACGCCCAATATTTTTTGCCCCAAGGAGTCGTCAAAATGGTCAGCCACACACAAACAAAAATCGATCTTTCGACAATCGGAATTAACGCTACAACTTCAATTACCCATAATCCTTCGTATGAGCTGCTATTTGAGGCGGAAACCAATCCAAGACTCGGGGGATACGAACGAGGTCAGTTAACTGAATTAGATACCGTAAATGTAAGCACGGGTCGGTTTACGGGACGATCACCAAAGGACAAATATATCGTAAAAGACCAGCACACCGAGTCTAGCGTTTGGTGGGAAGCGGATGGCTCCGACAACAAACCGTTGACACAAAATACATGGTCACAACTTAAAGATATTGCCACCACACAGCTGAGTGGTAAGGATCTCTATGTGGTGGATGGATTCTGTGGCGCAAACCCGACAACCCGATTGTCTGTTCGCTTAGTGACCGAAGTCGCTTGGCAGGCCCACTTTTTTAAAAACATGTTTATCCGACCATCAAGTGATGAACTCGCGTCGTTCACACCGGATTGGACAATCTTAAACAGCTGTAAAGCGAAGGCATCGAATTATTCGGAACTGGGATTACGGTCCGAAAATTTTGTGGCCTTCAATATCAATGAACGAATGACTCTAATTGCCGGCACCTGGTATGGGGGTGAAATGAAAAAGGGTATTTTCTCGATTATGAATTATTTCTTGCCACTTCAAGGCATTGGTTCATTTCATTGTTCGGCTAACCAGGGTAAATCAGGCGACACTGCCCTGTTTTTCGGATTGTCAGGAACCGGAAAGACAACCTTGTCCACTGACCCCAAACGAAAGTTAATCGGCGATGACGAACACGGTTGGGATAATGACGGTATATTTAATTTTGAGGGCGGCTGCTACGCCAAAACTATCGACCTAACGGCCGAAAAAGAGCCTGATATTTTTGGTGCAATTCGCCGAAATGCACTATTAGAAAACGTTGACATTGATGAGAAGGGGCGCGTTAATTTTGCATCGGCAAAGTTTACGGAAAATACTCGGGTCTCATATCCTATCGATCACATCGAAAACATCGTAAAACCAACGTCTCAGGGAACTCATCCTAAAAAGATAATTTTTCTAACCTGCGACGCGTACGGTGTATTGCCTCCAGTGTCTAAGCTCACCAATAAACAGGCCATGTACCAATATTTGAGTGGTTACACGGCGAAGGTAGCCGGGACAGAATTAGGCGTTACCGAGCCAACATCGACATTTTCTGCATGTTTCGGTCGAGCCTTTCTATCGGTTCACCCCACCCTTTACGCTGAGATTTTAGGTAAAAAAATGGAGGAACATGGCTCAACAGCCTATTTAGTCAACACGGGATGGATCGGCGGCGGTTATGGGATTGGAAACCGAATTAGTTTGAAAGCAACCCGCGCTATAATCGATGCAATCCTAGACGGCAGTATTGAATCCGCTGAATTTAGAAATTATGACGTATTTAATTTCCAAATCCCTGTCGCGCTAGCCGGGGTGGACTCAGGAATTCTAAATCCGTCGGAAACTTGGAACGATAAAACAGCTTACAACGAAACGGTTAAAAAATTAGCGGATCAGTTTGTAGCCAACTTCAAAAAGTTTGCGACAACCGCAGTCGGCCAAGACGTAGAATCTGTCGGCCCTAAGGCATAACCCACCGTGTAGTTGGGGTACAAAACGAGATGGTAAACTGGCGCCTTATAGCCGTTCTTTTGAGTTTAATTTGTACCCCATTGCCTGGATCTACCTACTTGGATCTTGGCTTCGATGTCGGATCCTTTGGCATAACCGATTCAATCCTAAAAAAATCATTTACCTACGACTTATATTTAGGTGGAAAAATTGGTGTCAGCGATACCGATAATAACTTTCAAATCGTTGGCCGATTTGGTTATTATCAAACCTTGTCTCGGTTAGCCGACGATACAGCCCGAAATTTCAAATTATCGATCACTCCCCTTCAGCTTGAGATCATCGTTAATCTACTAGATCGAAACTCTGCCATACAGCCTTACGTTGGCGGAGGGGCCGGAGCTTATCTGTACAGCTTCCAAGATGACGTTTACGGTAGCCTGGACACTGGAACTCGGTTTGGATTGATTGGCTTAGCCGGACTTCGATTTAATATTAACCCAAATTTGGGGATTATCACCGAATACCAACGATGGTTTTGCAATTCACCTGTGTTTCGCGCCGGATTTCCCGATAGCACGTCCTTTAATTCAGAGCAAATACTGCTAGGCGTTAGCGTTCAGCTTGAGCCAGTGATGACACGAAACGGACAATTTGATTCCGAATCGCGATTTAAAGATCAAATTTTATCGGAAATCGATCAAGTTAAAAAAGAGATCGACGTGATGAAAGCGAGTCGAATAAAAATTGAAAGCGCCATCGACGATTTTTACAATTCGGATCAGTTTGATCAACGGATTGGGTTTTCAGATGGAATAAAGTCACATAGCATCACCATGGGTGATCGTGTAGAACTTCGTTCTCCGATCACTGGCCAAGTCGTCGTATTTGGAAAAATTGTATCACTCGGAAATACGATTAATGACCCAGTGATAATTGAAACAAACGACGGATGGCAGTTGCCGATATCGGTCGCCAACGGACGGTTAACCGTGGCGAATAAATTCATCGATGGCATTTCAATGGAGAATCTAAATACCTTTGTTGAATTTATAAAGGAAAATAGAACCGAATCGTTTGCAAAACAACTGAGGGTTACAAAACACCTTGAAATGAAATTGGTAACATTAAACGAAAAAATTCAAAAATCAGAGGCGTATCTGGGGTCACTCCGACAATCTTGGAACCAAATCCCAGTTCCTCGGAATATGCCACAAGCGACCAATCTTGAATCGGATCATTTTCATTCAGAGTTTCACCGTTATCGTCCGATTTTTAATGCGTACGACTACTCCACAATTATCACATCACCGATCCCCACTACCCCACTGACTCCCGCCGAAAAGGAAGAGTATATAAAGAAAAAACAAGAATACATTAAACAAATTCGAAATCGAAAATAGTCCCTCTTAAAATAAATATAGTTGCAAAGTCATTTGGCATCGCGTTAGGCTCTACTAATCATGAATATACTATTAATCGGATCCGGCGGCCGAGAACACGCCATTGCTCGTGAACTAGTTAAAAGCGCTTCGCTTACCACACTTTTTATCGCACCTGGAAATCCCGGTACGGCTGAGCTAGGAATTAATGTACCAATTAGTGAAACCTCAATTGGAGAACTCGTTGAATTTTCCAAACGGAATCAAATTGACTTAACAATAGTAGGACCTGAAGCCCCGTTAGTTTTAGGCATCGTTGACGAATTTGAAACCAACGGATTAAAAATAATCGGCCCAAATAAGCTGGCGGCTCAGCTCGAGGGCTCCAAAAAATGGGCCAAAGAAAAAATGGAACGTTACGGAATTCCAACAGCTGATTTCAAAACATTCTCCAATGCAGACGATGCCAAAGCGTACATAGTATCCAAAAATTCATACCCGATTGTAATCAAAGCGGACGGTCTTGCTGCGGGAAAAGGTGTTGTGATTGCGGAAACGGAATTAGAGGCTTTCACTGCAGTCGACGATTCAATGATTCATTCTAAATTCGCCGAGGCCGGCACCACAATCGTGATAGAAGAATTTTTATCCGGTGAAGAAACATCTATTTTCGCGTTTACCGATGGTAAAACCATCGTGCCCATGGTGCCAGCTCAGGATCATAAACGAATCTTCGACAACGATAAGGGGCCAAATACCGGGGGAATGGGCGCCTATTCGCCCGCCCCCGTTGTCACCCCCGATGTATACGACAAAGTCATCGATCGGATATTTAAGCCATTAATTGATGGGTTTAATCGGGACGGAATTGATTACAAAGGGATTGTTTTTGCCGGGCTGATGATTTCAAACGGTGAGCCGATAACCATTGAATTTAATGCACGATTCGGCGACCCCGAAACTCAAGTCGTGTTACCACGACTAAAAACCGATCTACTTACCGTCTTTTGGGCCATCGCGACACAAACATTAGCCCAATTGAGTTTGGAATGGGACGACACCTCGACGGTCTGCGTGGTTATGGCGTCAGCCGGATATCCCGAGTCCTCTCAAAAAGGAACAATAATCAATGGTTTATCACGCACAACACCCGCTGATCGATGGATAATTCACGCCGGAACCGCCGAATCACCCACCCACGAAATTGTTACAAACGGTGGGCGCGTGCTAGGAGTTGTAGCACAAGGGCCCACTCTTCAAGGGGCGATTAAAAATGCATACGCTGGGGTCAATCAAATCCAATTTGATGGAATGCAATTCCGGCGAGATATTGGTGCCAAAGGATTAAATCATCACAAAACGTATTAATGGGGTATCCTCGCCCCCTGGGGCGACCCCACAAGTCGGTTAGCGGCACCACAGCATTAGGAATGGCGTCGCCAACCGATCAACGTTCGGTCATCAACTACCGGTTTTTCTCCCGCCAGAAAATCGTTTATACCCTGAATTATTGCCATGTCTCGGCGCACCGTGGCCCCCGCCAGAGTAATTCTTATTTTTGTTATACGGAGCCCCAGGGCTTGAATTATTCCGTGGATGCTGGCCCCGAAAATTCCCTCGTCGCTGACGTTGACCACCCGACCACGGCACTTCGTCAAATTGAATTGGACCCACCGGGGCAAGATCCGAGACACTCGAATCACGTTGCACTTCAAGCAATGCGCCAGCCAACTGGGACAACGACACGCCGCTATCTTGAATTTTTAGTAATGCCGCATCAATTTCAGGACTCAACTTTTTTCGAGATCGGGAAATAGCCTCGGCAATAATTTCCTCAAACCGAGCCGTCCGAATTTCATCAAACGACGGAAGCTCCAAGCGTTCAATAGGTGCCTTCGTGTACGTTTCTATTTCACGTAAGCGACGATATTCACGACCGGTAATAAAACTGACCGACCGCCCCTGACGCCCCGCTCGCCCAGTACGACCAATTCGATGGACGTAATGCTCTGGCTGGCCAGGAATATCGTAATTCACCACTAATTCCACATTTTCAATATCCAGCCCACGAGCGGCAACGTCCGTTGCCACTAACACATTTACCAGTCCACTACGGAAACGGCGAAGGGCTTCGTTTCTCTGGGATTGAGTGATATCTCCATGAAGTGCCTCAGCCACGATTCCGACTTGCTGTAACATCGCCGTGACTTCCCCGGTCTTCGCTTTTGTTTTGCAAAAGACCAATGCCAACTTAGGAGTGTACGCCTTTAACAATAAATGCAATAACGGCGTCTTTGAATGTTCAGTAATTGCATAATAACCTTGGGTAATTGTTGTGCCCAATACTTGAGTTGGGGAAATATTGATGTGCTCTGCATTCTGCAAATACTTTTCCGTTAATTCAATAATCCGAGGCGGCATCGTGGCCGAAAATAAAACAGTTTGGCGACGATCACCCACCGCATCCATAATCATCTCAATATCTTCTAAAAAACCGCGATCCAGCATTTCGTCAGCCTCATCGATCACTACGGCTTCGCAATTTTCTAGTTTTAATGTGTTTCGGCGAATATGATCCAATATTCTCCCAGGCGTACCCACGACAATTTGGGGTCGTCGGCGCAATTGTTCGATTTGCTTGTCATACGGGCTTCCGCCAATCACTGACACCGATTTCAAATAGGGCTTACCTTTAGAAAGTTGTCGAATGACACGCTCAACCTGAGTCACTAGTTCACGGGTGGGACAAATGACTAAAAACTGAGGACTGTCGACGCGTTCGCGTGCCCGTTCCACCAATGGGATTGAAAACGCAGCGGTCTTTCCCGTACCAGTTTGTGCCTGGCCAATAATATCTGAGCCTCGAATCACTACCGGTATACACTCGGCTTGAATCGGTGATGGGCTAGTGTATTCCATGGCCCTTATCGCCTCAAGCGTTGATTCTGACAATCCTAATTCTTCAAACATTTTTTCACTTTTCATTAACTAAATATCCTTACATTTTTTGGATACCCAAATTTTAGGTTTCCGATATAATAGTCCGAATGAAATTATCAATATTAATCCCCTGCTACAACGAACGAGATACGATTGACACTATTCTGGACCGTGTCGAAGCCGCTACTACCCGGTGGGAAAAAGAAATTATCGTCGTTGACGACTTCTCTACAGATGGAACGCGAAATAAACTCGAAAGTGAACCCTTACGCTCTAAAATTACCCATCTAATTTTGCATTCTAGCAATCAAGGTAAGGGAGCAGCGCTCAATTCGGGATTGTCACGCGCGACTGGCGACGTCCTTATCATCCAGGATGCTGACCTAGAATACAACCCCCAAGAATATACGAAGCTTCTAAAACCGATTGAAGACGGTATTGCAGACGTTGTTTATGGGTCGCGTTTTATGACTGGCGATTGCCATCGAGTGCTCTATTTTTGGCATAGTGTCGGAAATAAAGTGCTCACCGTGTTCTCAAACATGATGACAAATTTAAATCTAACCGACATGGAAACCTGTTATAAGTTATTTACTCGGAAAATTTATACTCAGCTAACAATTGAAGAAAAGCGATTTGGAGTTGAACCAGAAATTACGGCAAAAATATCTAAAATGAGGGCCGTTATTTACGAAACTGGAATTAGCTATTATGGGCGAACTTATGCCGAGGGCAAAAAAATAAATTACAAAGATGGGTTCCGAGCCATTTGGTGTATCCTAAAATATAATTTATTCCGATGATATTACGATTAAGCAGTTGGATTCAACGCCACAGCGTACTTTTTCAGGCATTATTATTTTTAGGAATCATTGGTAGTTTTCCATTTGTTGCGTTTCCGTTAACTGATGGTGATATTGCCCATTGGGTGGGAATCGCCAAACATATTCAGCTGTACGGTCAGTTTCTGTCGTGTCCACAAGATCAGTCACACGGTCCATTTTTATTTTGGACGTCTGGGCTGTTAACCCGAATTCGACCGGATTCACTGTATTTCTATAATCTATCAAATCTTATCTGTGGATTAATTGGAATTGGTTGGATGTATTACTACGGAACCACGAAATGGCGGGATAAGCGCATTGGGCACCTGGCGGTCGTTGTAGCGGCAACGAGTATCGTGTGGTTATATTTGTCACGCACACCAATGTACGATTGGCCAGCCGCTATATTTTATTTTGGATTCTGTGTTCATGTGGTGAGGTACTTAGACACCGCCAAAGCCAATCATGCCATCGCGGCAGCGATCGCTCTATCGATCGGTGCGACAAGTCGCTTTTCAATTGTTATCGGACTTGGGCTTTGTTTTGCATCAATCGCGTTTTTGATCCGAAAAAAACCGCTCCGATGGATCCTATTACATCTGGCGCTGTTTGGCCTTGCCGGCGTGGTCTTATCACTCCCTTGGTTGGTTGTTCAAACAAAAGTTCATGGAATTGGATTTCGAGACACATTTATTTACGACAATGTTGGTCGATATATCCGGGAGCCAGGGCATGGAAAAATCTATCATGACTACTATGGGTTTGTGTTATACACCATAGTCGGATTAATCCCCTACTCGTTTCTATTAATGGCATCCCTATTCCAACGCGCATTTTGGCAGCGACTTCGAACCGACACTGAGCAATGGTTACTCGCGGCTGGATGGTTACCCTGCCTGCTCATATTCTCGTTTTCGGGTCACGTTAAACTCGGCCGCTACATCGCATACGTATTTCCGATGCTAATCTTATTTATGGCATATAACGTCATAACCTTTGATATCAAAACAGCGGCGTACCGGCGTCTTGCTGGCCGGATGACAGGGGTTGTGCTAGTGATTATGACCGTATTACTAGGAATTGTCGCCAACAACAATCGTGGTTTCGTAATTCAAAGTCCGTGGTTTGCGCTGTCATCCATTCTACTTGTTGTGGGAACTCTAGGAACGACATGGTTCACTGTATCTAAATATCCAAGTGTGCTATCGGACTCCCCACAGCGCTTACTACCCGTTTTTGCGTTAATTTATGGGTTATTTTTTATTATGTTGTCAACTGAATATCAACGTGCGGACTTTCTACTGCCAGTTCGCCGTTCCATTTACCAGTCAATTTATAACGGCAGTCAGCGTTAATCGAGCCGCGCGCACCGCACACGAACGATACCGCTTCCCGTTTACCGTTTATTAGATTTCTATGGTAATCGCCCCCTCGTCAATAAAATTACACTCTTTAATTTACAATTCCTGTGCAAGAAAAAGCCTGCATGAAACATTTACAACTCGTGTCTAAAATGAGTTAAAACTACCGATAAGTCGCTAATATGGTCCATTTTGAAGCTAGGGTCTATTCATGATTTCCTTACTATTGCCTAAATTGAGCCCACACGCCAGCCGGCGGGGGACCAATAAGATCACGATCATTTTCGTGATATGGAAATTGGTATGGAAGCGGACGTTCTAGCAAATGGTAATAGCTCGCGTTGGTTTCGCCAATTCGCCATAACAGACGACTATCGCCCGAATGATCACCACGATTGACTTGATAAACCATTTCCCGAGTCGATTGGTGGGTGCCTAGCAAGCGCAATTCACGATACGACTGTTTCCAGACAGCCGCAATTTCGTTAAGACTACCGACCGTCATCATCACGATCCAAAATGCAAACCAGAGACGCATTTTTTTTCCCGATAGTTCGGGTAGGTGATCGGCGTATCGGGCCAATACCAGCAACCCCACAAAAACCGGCAAAATTGATGATCGCATCGCGTAATTATTATAAATCCCGTACCCAACGAAAAAAGTACTAATAACGGTGCCCAGAGCGATCAGCAAGACTACTTTATCCGTCCGTTTCACCTGAATGCGATGCCGACATATTCGAATCCACATCGCAAAGGGAATGATAAATTCCATGATAATCAACAGAGAAAACAATGCAAAACTTAAAATCCAATTCACCCAGGTCCATTGGCCCGACAGCACGGGCAATATATTAAAACACCACCGGAAATCCGATTGTTTTTGAAAATACATCCAGGCTAACGGCCACACCAATAGCAGAGTAACACCGCCAGTCATCCACCCGGATTTTACTACCCATCGCACGTGGTGCCAGAGGGCGACAACACCCAATAGTCCAGCGCCGAGACACACAAACGGACTACTCATAATCGAAAACGCCAAAAGTCCACCGATTACCGTAACTTCACGCCAAACCGGGAGTGCGACCCGACTTGATTGGCGACGGTATTGGTACGCCAGTACCAAAGCAACGGCGGAAAGAACATGATGAACAACCCATAACATGAGTGTCGAAAAGGCTGAAAACTGAACATAAATATGATAATGCCCCATCCAGTTTTCATGAGACGTGAATGGAAACGACAGCGAATTAAAGGACTGCATTCCGGCATGAATCACGATTAAAAAAATCATTACCCAGTAGGTCCTGAGCGATTGACTTTCTGACCGAATTAATCCAAAAACAACGGGAATAACCAACGCGACATACAGTAAATATCCCAAAAAATAGGCGACTTTTACCGATTGAACGGCGACCGGCAACACCCACTTTAAACTAGCGATCATCATCCAGGGGGCGTAATAAAACAATAAATAATCCCTCTGGAATATACCGAACTTAGGCGGGAATTGGGGAGAAATTAACAGTGATGTAATTTCTTGGATATGCCATGCATCATCACCCGTCACTCCGGCCACCACTTGGTGTGAGACCCCCTCTAAAACATATGGCAGTCGAACGAATCCAATACTGAGGATTAATCCCAAAATGAGACCAAGGGTCAGTAATTTTGTACGCGAGGGCATAGTCCAATGGATCGGCCAATGAGATTTTGGCACAATGGCAATCGACACCCCGAGGGAAACTACATACACCCACGGCAAAATTGGAGATGCGAAATTAAAGAGGGTCATCACCGTCATGGACACAATATTCGCCAGCATAATCCCCACCAAAATCCGGACACATCGACTAATCCAATCCATATTCACCCTCACTATAGGTTGTTACTGAAATCATTAAATCACCCAGATGCCGGGCTACTCATGGTATTTTTAAAAAGCCGATATTATGCACGCGCAGGTCGGGCGAAGCAACACCTATATCAGCGTGAGCGTTACACGGAATTACTCCAGTGTTCCGAATATGTCTCCAATATTTAGTGGATATTGGCTCTCAACTGCTGTATCTGAGCACCGTATTCCGGAAAATACCTCATTAAATTGGTGATCGCTAGTTCAGCATCGTATGCCCGATTCTGGGCGAATAGTACAACCACTAGACTGTACATTAATGTGCCGTTATAGGGATAAATCGAGAGTCCCTGTCGAACCACTGATTCAGCCCCAAAAAAATCACCTTTATTCACCAAAAGTCGAGCCAAGTTACAAAATCCTAATTCATATTGACTGGCCATTATCGAGCGTCGAAAGTACCCCTCAGCCGAATCGAGCTTCCCCTCTCCTTCGAGAATCACCCCCAAATTATTCAGCGCCGTTCCGTAGCCTATGGCATTCGGAGTATTGTTTATCGCCGCTTCGAACGACAACTTCGCTCCGACATAATCCCCAGTTCGAAACTGTATCACGCCTTTATTGTTATGTAGCAAAAAACTACGAGGTTCCAGGGCACTATCGTGACTGTAAAGAGCCATTGGATCCATCCAATCAATATTTCGTGATATCGTCAGACCGCAAAATATAGTAATCACACTCAGTGCCAAACCCAATTTAATCCAGTACGGCCGAATACGCTCATGAATAATGGTCACAATTACTACCCAAATACCGATCTGGGCCATCGTTATCCAATGTTCACGAAGCGTCGACGCCAACGGGGTAAACTGCAACACGGGTCAAGGCACACCCCAAACCACGCCAGCCAAAATGCCGTTTTTTTTCGATCTGAACTAACGATTACAGTACCTATTGCAACTCCCACGAGAGCGATTAATATGCATGATTCTGCCGTCAACCAACGTGACGCCACATAATGATACTCCATATGGAGATTAATCGGCACAACCATGAGGCGCGCATAGGTCACTAATATATAGGGAATTGTTTTTAATCGATCCACAACTGATGCACTGGCAATCCACGACAAGGTCTTGTTGCCTAATGCACCCAAAAAATATAACCGTATCCCCGAATACACGACCGCAATACCGGCCGCCCCATACGCCGTCAAAGCCTGCCATCGATTCGGCTTAAAAAAAATAGAAAACATCATCATTACGGATAGCAACACGCCCAAAGGAACAGAATTTTCTTTAGTCAATAACGCGATAGAGTACGAGATCCAAACAATCGGAATAATCCAAACAGTGTCGCGTCTCACCCATGTGATTAAGTACAAGGAGACCATACATAAGAACAGATACAAGACATCTCCCCGACCACTGATATAGGTGACGGCCTCCGTGTTAAGGGGGTGAACGGTAACAATGGCGGCCACGGTTAACGCCACTGCATAAGAATAATTTAAGCGGAGCAATGCAAGAAAAAGCACGATCATGGTCAAACTATGAAAAACAATATTGGTGATATGATAGCCAGTTGGCTCCAACCCCCACACCGAATAATCGATGGCGTAGGTTAAGGTTTGAAATGGTCGATAAAAATCAGACGCTTCAAGTTTGGCCCCAAACGGCGAGGTCGATAAAATTTTTGGGATATTACTTAAGCTACGAATCAGACCGTTGCCCTGCACCATGACTTCGTCATCCCAGATAAACGGCGAATTCACCGTATTGAAATAGGTAATAACCGACAAACATATCAGGCCTACCACCGCATAGAGCGGGCGCCGAACGTTAATTAATTTTTGAATTACCGTTTTCATGAAGTTTGAAATGACCATCCAATCCAACCACCGACATCAACGCAGATATCGCGGCAAAATTACCAGCCAATCCCATTGCCACCGCATTTACAATAATATCAGTCGGCCGGATCGCGCCCCCACTTCGACGAACTTCGTCATGTTCGGGGCATGAAAATTCAGTTTCATTCACGATGTGCGATGAGAACTTAAATCGACAGGTTACAATTAAGGAATCATCGGATAACGACCATTTCACAAAGGGAACATGACCAAATTGGTACTGCGTATAATATGCTTCAGACAACGGGAAAGGGTCAATACCAGCCGCGAGTAAAACAGACGAAAACATATTGTCGAATCCCTTATTACTCGTAATCGCGCGAGACGGATCCAACACCGAAAATCGATACCCGTTTAAAAAATGGTCGATAGCATCCGTACGTTCGGAATGGAAACCCATCATTTCCAACACAGCATCGTGCGGAATTTGGACACTCATTTTAATTTCGGTGGTATCCGATTCGCTTACCAATACGGTCGAGAATTCCGAATACGTACCAATACATTTTGACGCTTTAGACGCTGCCGCCACCACAGAGGGTTCCTCAACCGCAAGCGCCACATGCCTCAAGACACCGTCAATTACCACATTGGGAACCACCCCCATGGGTATATCAAAATAGCCATCGATTGACATATCCTGAGGCGGTCGATGTTGGGTCGGAGTCCAACCCAACATCCGGCGCCGATCCAATACCGACCCACCCCTAAATTCAATACGATTCACACTAGTTATTTCACCCCCATCAGGCCATAAAGAATCAATTGGAGCCGGATCAGGAATCACACCCGGGCTATAATTAATGACTGCCGACGCAATCACTTGATCTAAATGGGGGACATCAATCGGTATTTGACCATCCAAAACCACGTCCAACACGTACTGAGTGAGGGGCGACTTAGTGGGACGACCCACAGTACCCGTCACGACTGGAAGGGGGTGATCAATGCCGACAGAGCAGAAATGATGAGCGGCCACCTGAGCCCTGTAATCCATCGACAACGCCAGGGACAGTCGAGATAATAATTGCGAATCGAACATCTTACCAAATTCAACAATACGCCCATCACCATTATTAGAATTAATCGCCATCCCGACACTCACCCCAACGGTAGCCAACTGTTCAGCACAATACGATTTCAGCCGCTGAGCCGCCTTGATAACATGATTGGGCCCCATGGCATTACCCGTCCGAAGAACAAACGTGATCACCGCCATATCCTCTGATAACGGCCGTAAGCTTAGCGTTGCAGGTTCTACCGAATAACCACGGCCAGGAACTGAGTCGGTAGGTCGATGGGTATGCGAGGGTATTGCATCGTTTAAGATCTGGGAAAATCCACACTTCTGCGACTCAAACCAACTCGAAATAAAATCGAAAGATCCCGACTTAAACACCAGCTGAATTTGGCCCATCATGGATGGATCGAGAATCGAAAATGCCATAGGTAAATCAAACACATGACGCGACGGTTGAATCTGGGTGGCGGTAAACACTCCGACAGGTAATCGAATATTTCCATCACGGGAGTATTTCCACACAAAGGGAATTCGAAGCGACCCAACACAATTTTCAATTAAGCGTGGGAGCAGTTCAGAATCAATCGTAAAATATCGGGACGGAGTGACGGCGATCCATCGGTGTCGACAAGGTATATGGATCGTCGACCCGATGTGTCGTAGCTGAAGCATCAAAAGTGAATGGCACGATTCCCAGAAGCCGCCAGCGCGGCTTCTTTCAGTGTTTCAGAGAAGGTCGGATGCGGATGACTCATGATTCCAATATCCTCAGCAGAAGCACGATATTCAACCGCAACAACAGCTTCAGCAATGAGATCAGCAACCCGTGGCCCTATCATGTGAATACCCAAGATTTCATCAGTTTCCTTGTGAGCTAAAACTTTAATAAACCCATCGGATTCTTCCGCCGCACGGGCTCGACCGCTGGCTTTAAATGGTGCGTTACCTTTTTTAAACGGTATGCCCGCTTGTTTCAATTCGTCCTCAGTTTTACCGACTGATGCCACTTCGGGCCAGGTATAGACTACCCCAGGAATCGCATCATAATTAACATGAGATTTCTGCCCCACCATTTGCTCAACACAAGCGACACCCTCTTCCGACGCTTTGTGCGCTAACATAATTCCACGCACCACATCGCCAATGGCATAAATTGAAGGAACAGATGTCTGGTAGTGATCATTGATTTCGATTCGACCCCGTGAGTCTACCGGAATCCCTAAGCCGTCCAGCCCTAAACCATCAGTATTGGGTCGACGACCCACCGCAACTAACACATAGTCAGCCGTCAACGTCACCAACTCGCCACGTTTATCTTCAGCGGAAACAGTGACAACGGTGTCACCCGATATTGCACTCGTCACTTTTGTCCCAAAATGGAACACCATGTCCAGATGCCTCAAGGATTTTTCGAGAGCTCGGCCTAACTCTCGGTCCATCGTTGGTATTAACCCATCCATGGTCTCGACAATCGTAACTTTTGTTCCTAGACGTGCATATATAGAGCCCATTTCAACCCCAATGACGCCACCACCGATAATAATCATTGTCGTTGGAATTTCTGGCAGTTCCAAAGCTTCATCAGACGAAATGATTCGCTTTCCATCAAACGGAACCGAGGAAATCGGGGTCACTGTTGATCCCGTGGCAATCAGAATTTTGCCACCAGTGACCAGAGAAGTTTCACCATTATTAGCTACCGAAACGGTGGTAGGCGATTGTATGGTCCCTTTACCAACAAATCGTGTGATTTTATTTTTCTGCATTAAAAAATCGATACCTTTAGTGGTCGTCGCAACAACATCTCGCTTACGTTGAAGCATTTGTTTCCAATTCGCCTTGGGCTCAGATATATCGATACCATGAACACTAAATTTAGTTTTTGCTTGATGAAATAGCTCGGTAGAATCAAGCAATGCCTTTGAGGGAATACATCCAACATTTAAACATGTTCCCCCAAGTGTCGCCCGTTGCTCTATTACGGCCACATTTAGACCAAGTTGAGCCCCACGAACCGCGGCAACATACCCACCCGGGCCGCCGCCAATAACCACTAAATCAAACTGATTAGTCATGGATGCCCCTCCTACATTCCAACCAACAAACGGGTTGGATCTTCAAGCTGTTCTTTAATTCGAACCAGGAACCGAACGGCGTCCGATCCGTCAATGATTCGATGGTCGTAAGTGACCGCCAAATACATAATAGGTCGAGCAACGATGTCCCCATTTACTACCACTGGGCGGGACACAATATTGTGCATACCTAGAATCGCGCTTTGGGGCCGGTTGATTATTGGAGTTGAAAGCATCGACCCGAAAGTGCCGCCATTCGTAATCGTGAATGTGCCACCTTCCATTTCCTGAATTGTTAATTTCCCAGCCTGCCCACGTTTAGCAAAATCGAGGATGGAACCCTCAATTTGATGAAATGATAATTGATCCGCATTACGAATCACCGGTACAACTAATCCTTTCTGAGTGGCGACAGCTATTCCGACATCGCAATAATCATGAAAAATAATTTCATCGCCATCCACATACGCATTCAGTAGTGGGAATTCTAGTAGGGCATTACATACCGCTTTCGTAAAAAACGACATAAATCCAAGACCCACCTGGTACTTTTCCTTGAATGCATCTTTGTATTTTTTTCGAATGTCCATAACAGCCGACATATCAACCTCATTAAACGTGGTCAATGACGCTGTCGATTGCTGGGAGTCAATCAAGCGATTCATAATCGTTTTCCGCAAACGAGTCATTTTTTCCCGACGCTCCGTACGAAAGTCAATCGACACCGAGGGTGAGGAAACGACCGTTTCCAAGGCCTCCTGGGGGTGAGACACCGAAGGAGCAGCATTAGACACATCCGCTTTTGTAACTCGACCATCTTTTCCTGTTCCTTGAATAACAGACTTGCCGGTCTCAGCCATCAATTTAGCGGCCGCAGGACTAGGATGTCCCTTCGCATACGAATCGGTGACGCTCGTTAAATCGACCACCGCTGGCGCAACTTGACTCACCGGTGTCGGGGCTGGGCTAACCGGGGACGGAACCTCTGAGGAGGCCGTGACAAATCCAACAACATCCCCGACTTTAACCGTACCACCATCAACATTAACCGTAAGAATACCGTCGATTTCCGCGGCTAAATCCAAAGTCGCTTTCTCTGTTTCTAATTCACATAAGGGTTCATCACGCCGCACAAATTCCCCATTTTTCTTGTACCAATTCACAAGATCTGCTTCTTTAACGGACTCGCCGGCAGCCGGAACAATAATCTCTTTTTTCATTAGTGATCTCCTATTTCAAAACCTCTTCAACTAATTTAATCTGCATTTTTTCATAAAGCTTTGCGCTTCCAGTCGCCGGGCTGGCCGCATCTGGACGGGACACCACTTTGATATTCCATGAATGTAACGACCGTAAAATGTAGAACCAAGCACCTTGATTACCCGGTTCTTCTTGGGCCCAGACCCATTCTTTAGCGTTAGAATATCGTTGCCTAAGGTGCTCCAAAGCTGTTACCGGCAATGGATACAGTTGCTCCAAACGCACCAATGCAATATCAGTCCGATTCTGGGCTTCCTTTTTTTCTAAAATATCGTAATAGACCTTACCGGAGCATAAAACGACCCGTTTGACAGACGTTGGATTCTCAATCGAATCATCGATCACAGGCTGAAATCCGCCCTCGGTTAACTCGTTAACCTGAGATATCACTCGGGGATGTCTAAACAAACTCTTAGGAGACATAACGACCACAGGTTTGCGAAATACTCCATGTATCTGTCGGCGAAGCAGATGAAAATAATTGGATGGGGAGGTAATATTACACACAAACATATTATCCTGAGCGCAGAGCTGTAAAAAACGCTCGAGACGAGCACTTGAATGCTCGGGCCCTTGCCCTTCTTGCCCGTGCGGAAGTAACAACACTAAACCCGACAAACGATCCCACTTTACTTCCGACGACGAAATAAACTGATCGATCACGATTTGTGCCCCATTTGCGAAATCGCCAAACTGAGCTTCCCAAATAATTAGGGATTGCGGACTCGCTAAGGAATACCCATACTCAAATGCGAGAACACCATATTCGGAAAGCAAGGAATTATACACCGAAAACGCCGCTTTAGCCGTCGCCATGGACTGTAAGGGGGAATACGACGTTTCATTCTCTACGTCTTTGATCACGGCGTGACGATGGGAAAATGTTCCACGCTGTGCATCCTGGCCAGAAATCCGGACCGGATGCCCCTCTTGTAGTAAGGTCCCGTAGGCTAGCAACTCTGCCGTAGCCCAATCAATTTTATTCTCTGAATAATTCTTTTTTCGAGCTTCAAGTAGCTTTTGCATTTTAGAGTAAAAATTAAATCCTTTGGGTTCGTCTACTAACGCAGCCAACACCGAATCCAGCGCTGACTGATCAACGCCTGTGTTGACGGGCTGCAACAGTTCCCCATCCTGCGGGTGGCGAATATGTTGCCACGTCCCTTGTAACGATATTTCAGCGGCTTTAACGGGTTGAGATTTAGCAAAATCCAGCCGCGCCTGGAGTAGCTCATCAAACGCCGCAGCGGAGGCCGATGCCATAGCTTCTGTAATGTCACCGGACTTAAGTAACTGATCCAAATAAATTTTATAAATCGTTGGGTGAGTTTGGATCATTTTATATAAGACAGGCTGAGTGAATCGCGGTTCGTCACCTTCATTATGCCCATAGCGACGATAGCCTAAGATATCGATATACACGTCAATTCCAAATTGTTGACGAATGTCAAACGCCAACTGAGTGGCGTATACAACGGCTTCGGGGTCATCGGCATTAACATGAAACACGGGGGACTCTGTTATCTTAGCAATATCCGTACAATACACGCTGGTACGCGCCTCAAGATAATTGGTGGTAAATCCAACTTGGTTATTGAGAACGATGTGGACGGACCCTCCGGTGGAATAGCCATTTATGCCCGACATATTCGAAATTTCATAATTGATACCTTGACCAGATATCGCCGAATCGCCATGAATAACGATGGGGATAATTTTAGAACTATCGCCTTGATATCGATCCATTTTCTTACCGTAACATATACCCTGCAACACCGCGCCGATTGTTTCCAAATGGGACGGATTAAATAACATGCTTAGGTGGACTTTTGCACCCTCATCGGTCACTAAATCAGCCGATTTTCCGAGGTGATATTTTACGTCTCCGCCCCGTTCGAACGCGTCGGGAACCGTTTCATCAAATTCTGCGAACACATTTTCATAGGGTTTCTGAAATACATTGACCAGAACATTTAATCGACCCCGATGTGCCATTCCAAGAACCACTTCCTGAACGCCAACATTTGCGGCGTTACGAATCGCAAAATCAAGAGCCGGAATAAAGGCTTCTAGTCCTTCTAATGAAAATCGTTTTTTGCCCACAAATTTGGTATGCAAAAAATTCTCAAACGCAACTGACTGGTACAATTTTTCTAAAATTTGACGCTTCACTGATTGCGAGAACTTGGGTCGACTGGCTTCCGGCTCCACTCGAGCTTTAATATAATCTCTCAATTTTTCATTTCGAATATACATATACTCGATACCAACAGCCCCACAATACGTCGTATTCAGATGGTCGAGTATTCGACTCAACGTGGTTCGACCTAATCCTAATTCGTTGCCTGCATCAAACTCAGAATTCAAATCCGCCTCAGACAACCCAAAATAATCCAGTTCCAGATCCACTTTGTGAACACGACGGGGCCGAACAGGATTGGTCTGAGATAATAAATGGCCACGAACTCGATATCCATCGATTAACTTGGATACCGCCACCTCCTTCGCGAACGCTGGGGACGCCGCTGAACCCAATTCCGACAGTGAAAAATCATACCCCTCAAAAAACCGCTTCCAATACAAATCGACCGAATTCGGATCTGTCAGGTATTGATTATAAATTTCCTCAACAAATGCAGGATTCGCATTATTGATATACGTGTATTTTTCCATTTTTTGACTCTCCGAAACTAAAATTTCGAGCTCCCAACGATCATTTCTAAAGGGAGTCCAAATTAAAAGGCCGAGGTAGTATACTAAACGCCAACGCCCGTTGCCAACCAACGGCATGCACAAGGTCCCAATTGCGACACACTATTCACTCAATTGATACACGACGGCTTGACAGTATGTTGTGGGGTAACACCGCTAAAGCAACACGAAAACCGGCCTACTATTTAAGGAGTCACCGATGCCATTCGATTTAAAAATAAAACGCGTTGAAGAGGCCATAAAAAACGGGAATTACGCCGCAGCGATTGAAATCCTAGATTCGCTTCCAGAGGATAGTAAAGAATCCTTTGCCGCGGTACGTGCCATGTGTCTATCGAAGTCTGGGGACTACTCAAGTGCCCAAATCGCCTACGAAAAATTGTTCAGCCAAACCCGCCAACCAGTCGACGTTCAAGTGGGTTTTCTGGAAAACTTGATCTATCAAGAACGGTGGACGGATGCGGTGCAATTAGCCGAATCGATACTATTGGTCGACGAGCACAACAATGATGCCCATTTTTTCCTAGCACGCTTCGCCTATGAGACCGATCAATTTGACGAGGCACTGAACCACCTTAGCTCGCCAATGGAGCGATTCCAAGACAATCCAGATTATCACCACTTGCTCGCCAAAACGCTGGATCTCCTTAATTTTGACAAAGCCCCTCACCACATTGTAACCGCCCAACAATTAGCGCCAGAAAACAGGCAAATATTAATCGATGGCGTTCAAATATTAATTCGATACTCCGAATTCAAACTCGCCAACGAATGGCTTCAGAGGCTCATCATAATGGAACCTACGAATCCTGAATACCTATTCCAGCACGGACTTGTATGTGTTCAATTGAATGACTATCAGAATGCGATTAAAGCACTGAACGCCGCCAAAAAAAATGACTCCGATCGATTAGAGATCGACCTTTTAAAAGCCGTTGCCCTCCATAAACTAAACATGATCGACGATGCCCATACACTACTCGATGAGTTATCCATAAAAGAACCCAACAACCACCTTCCTCATTTATATCGTGCTAAGTTTTTTATTGATGACAACAAAATTACTGAGGCCCTGACCTGTATTAAAGCCGTACTTGACATAGATCCCAATTGCACCGAAGCGTTTGAACTACTTAATCTAGCATCAACACGGCTGACCTAGACTTTCTCGACCACTAGTCGAGGGTCGTAAACGTGACAAATCAGTCTTAAAGTCGCGCAACAATCCGGTGCAAGCGAGCCGCCATTTCATCGATATCGGCCGAATCGATGACCAACGATGGCATAAAGCGAAGTACATTAGGCCGCGGTGCATTGAGCAACAATCCATCAGTCAATGCCTCGTCCACCACGGTCTGCGCGATGTCATGAGGAAAAACGATCGCCAGTAACAGTCCTTTCCCCCGAACATATGCCCCCGGAATCAAGGAGGCAATCCGGCTCAAGGCCTCGTGCAACCGATTCGCGTTGTCCGCAATTTTTAGCTGAATGATTGGCTGCGATAGATACGATACAACAGCATGCCCAACGGCGGCCATCAGTGGGTTCCCGTTATAAGTTCCGCCCTGATCTCCCGCTTCAAAAACGGATACCCGATTCGTACTAAGCAACGCCGCCAACGGTACACCAGAGCCTATCCCCTTACCTAAAGTTACGATATCGGGGCGCAAATTATAATTCTGAAAACAGAACATTGTTCCAGTACGGCCGATGCCAGTTTGTACCTCATCGACAATTAATAAAATATTTTTTTCCTGACATAGTGAGCGAATAGTTTCAACAAACTGAAGGTCTGCCGGAATCACGCCACCCTCACCTTGAACAAGTTCCAACATAATGGCAACCGTCTTATCCGTAACGCCGGCCGCTAATTCAGATGGCGAATTAAAGGTGAGTTTTTTAAATCCAGGAACTTTGGGTTCAAATAAATGGTCCCAATTGGGCTTACCTGATGCCGACATGGTGGCCAACGTCCGCCCGTGAAACGAATTTGAAAATGTTATGAATTCTGAAGCCCCATCTTTGTGTAAGGCGCCCCATTTTCGGGCCAACTTAATCGCGCCTTCATTCGCTTCAGCTCCGGTACTACAAAAAAACACCTGGTCTAGGGATGATAATTCCGCCAACAATTCCGAAAACCTGAGCATCGGGGCATTGTAAAACGCGGGACTCGGATTGATTAACTGTTGTGCTTGCTTTGTCAAAGCATCGACAACAACAGGATGACAGTGGCCTAAGGAATTTACCGCCCAACCTTGCAAGAAATCGAGGTAGTGTTTACCCGATTGGTCGACCAGCCACGATCCGCTTCCAGATTGCATGACGATGTCGGGCCGAATCGCTGTTCGCATCACATTTCCGGGGGTTAATAACATTTGATTCATGGTGATGCCTCCAACAGAAATTTGTCGGGAAATGTACGGCTAATGCTCAAAAAACACAATATCCAGGCGCCACTGAAAACGCCACTATCAGCGTTATATAACGCGAGGCGTACTCAGATGCATTTAAGGGAGAGTCGACTTCTAGCCTTGCTCTGGGCTCCGTCAATCGCCATTATCTTCAAGGACACTCAGAAAAAAAATCGTGTAGTTGATATCGCAGACAACGCCAAATTGCTACACATTTGGCAGGGGATTTGGAGTGAACCGACCGCAGAGTACACGTAATAACACATCCCGAATAATGGGTTCTACAGCCGTATCAATTGCCCAAACACGCAAATTATGGTTAAGATGTAACTATTCACATGATTCAAAACGCTAAATTAGAGCCAGTCATGTCTGGCGTTGCTGCACTGTTCAACTATTTTATGTTTAGCAATTTGGCTAAAGCAATATTAATGGTTACCGGCACTTTGTTTAAAGTAAAAACGCCCCACTTTGCATTAGCTGTGGTACCATATATTGCGTTATTAACCGCAGTTTATTTTCAGTTCAGGTCCTCGCAATCCCAAGCAAACCGACCCTTGTTCACCAAACTCACTCCTGGCGAGATAATGGTCGGATTTAAGCAGAGATCGGAAGGAAAAGAATGGGCCCCGGCTCTGAAAGGAAGTAAGGTTTGGTGGCTTCTTCTGGGGATAATAAATTTTTTCATAATTGGAAACTACTGGGATTTTTTAAGTAATGGGTACATATATAATTGGACAGAAGCGTTATTGCGTTTACTCCTTCTCTTTCTGTTTTCAGGGTCAATGATTACCGTTGGAAATGGCCGCAGCACCGCTTTTTTAGGAATATTAATCGTAATTGGGTTAGACTATGGTCTTACCCCATTCTTATTTAGTCAAACGGCAACGACATTCAATGGATTTTTCAATTTAACTGAAATTACTCGATTAAAATCGGGTTTATGGGGCGCAATAAATTCGCTGGGTCTGCTCTACTACCTGTACCATCAGAACCCAGACTACTATTTAAACTTAGTTAAAACCTTTTTAAGGGGCAACCGTCGAAGCAGTTAAGTCCTCGCCGTTGGCCAGAAATCCGACATTTAAGCTTGCGTCATTATTAACGGGCCATCCGAAGTAACAATTAGTGTATGCTCAAATTGGACGGTTTTTTGATGAGGCTTTGTGACCAACGTCCATCCGTCACCAGAATCCCGTGTTCGAACCGCCCCCATTGATATAAACGGTTCGATTGTGATCACCACGTTTTCCTCAAGGATTCTCCGGTCGTGAGCGTCATAATACCCGGCGATAAACTGAGGTTCCTCATGAAGCTTTTTTCCAATCCCATGGCTTCCAAGGTTCCGAATGACAGTGAACCCAGCACGGGAGGCTGTCTCTTCAATCGCTTTACCAATCTGATTGATCTTGACACCCGGGCGGACAATGTTAATCGCATTTTCAAGCGCGTCACGTCCAGCAGCCAACAAGGTGGCCAATTTCGGACCGGGGGATCCGACGACAAACGACTCTCCAGCATCGGAATAATACCCATTTTTTTCGGCCGAAACATCAATATTAACAAGATCGCCATCGCGAATCACTTTGGTACCCGGAATACCATGCGCGGTCTCGTGGTTCACACAAATACAGGTAGCCCCTGGAAACCGATACATTAACCGTGGTGCGGATCGTGCACCCAACGAATTCATAAAATCTTCTCCCAATTGATCCAATTGGAGAGTCGTCATTCCAGGAGTCACAGACTCTCTCATAAATTTTAGCGTTTCGGCCACAATCTTACCGATTTCTTTCAGCGGCCCGATGTCATTTGAGGTTGCAATCATCGCTAAAATCTATCATGGACGAGCCCATTCACGCTATACCAACAGGCCTCAATATTAGAATCATCTCACAATAATCCATCGGCGTATTGCACAGCCCCAACCCTTAGTCTAAAATCGAATATCGACTTCCTTTTTAAAGTTTTCAAAATTAAATTTATGGTTAACTCATTTACACCGGTACTGATTGTGTTTTTAATCTCCGTAGGGTTTGTCACGACCTCAATGGTCGCCTCCCACCTATTGGGACCCAAGCGCCATTCAAAAACCAAAGATTCAGCGTTTGAATGCGGGATTGAATCTAAAAGTAATGCCCGAGTTAAATTCTCAGTCAGATATTTTTTAATCGCTATATTGTTTGTATTGTTTGATGTCGAAGTAATTTTATTTTACCCGTGGGCTGTGACATTCAAGGAACTGGGTCAGCAAGGACTCATTGAAATTTGCGGATTTATTGGAGTCGTTTTGATCGCATTACTATATTTGAACCAAAACAACATATTTAATTTTGAGGCTGAGCGTGGCAACCAATAATAATCAGTCAGTGGATATGGCACCCGCACCTGAAGGAATCGAAGGTAGTGGTTTTTTTCTAACCTCGCTAGAAAAAGCCGTGGGTCTTGCCAGAAAAAATTCTCTGTGGCCCCTACCATTTGCCACATCATGTTGTGGGATTGAATTCATGGCAACAATGGGGTCTCACTACGATTTCGCTCGATTTGGCTCCGAACGACCCAGCTTCTCGCCACGGCAGGCCGACTTGTTAATGGTGATGGGAACCATATCTAAAAAATTAGGGCCGGTCCTTAAACAGGTGTACGAGCAAATGGCTGAACCTCGTTGGGTACTATCGGTTGGAGCCTGCGCATCATCCGGCGGTATATTTGATACGTACAGCGTATTGCAAGGCATCGACCGAATTATCCCAGTCGACATTTATGTACCCGGCTGCCCGCCCCGCCCCGAACAAATCATCGACGGATTGATGCAAATTCAAACGTTAGCCGAAACCGAAAAAATTGGATATCGAAACTCACCTGAATACAAGGCCCGACTGGCGAAATACGGTATCGAATGATGGTCAAATTACTTGATACCCTCCAATTACCCATAGTGTCTCGTCGGTCGACATTCGGAATGGATGAAGTACTGATTGCGGTCGAAGACTGGATTAAGACATTTCAAGTGTTGCATGCCAACGGATATTCGTTACTCACCGACCTTTGCGGCGCACATTTCCCAGAATCCGACGCCCAGTATCACGTCATCGCACACGTTCACAATCTCCAAATAAATCATCGGATACGGCTAAAAACAGTGGCACGGGACAACTCAAACCCACAGGTGCCATCGTTAACAGGGCTGTATTCCGGTGCCAATTGGATGGAGCGCGAAACATTTGATTTCTATGGTATCCAGTTTATCGGCCACCCCAACTTAACAAGAATACTCAATTCTGATGACATGACGGCCTATCCAATGAGAAAAGATTTTCCCCTTGAAGACGATACCCGGGACGACAAAAAAGATGAGGCATTTGGACGCTAACATGACACATTCGGACCACTTAGTTACCGTTAATCTTGGCCCCACTCACCCGGCAACCCATGGAATTCTTCAAAATGTCATCCAGCTCGATGGAGAACGAATCGTCTCCGCAGTTCCCACCATCGGTTACATTCATCGCGCCTTTGAAAAATTAGCCGAACATCGTCCCTATTATCAGATTACCCCTATCACAGATCGATTAAATTATTGTTCATCCCCCATTAATAATATCGGATGGGAATTGACCGTTGAAAAGTTGCTCAACGTTCAGACGTCACAGCGAATTGATTACATGCGCGTGATAATAATGGAACTTGCCCGAATTGCAGATCATTTGATTTGCAACTCCATTCTTGGAGTCGATTCCGGAGCATTTTCGGGATTTCTATATTTATTTCAACACCGAGAATTGATCTACGAGATATATGAAGAAATATGCGGAACACGATTGACCACAAATATTGGCCGAATCGGTGGATTCGAACGTGATTTTAGTGATATTGCACGTCAAAAAATTCAAAAGTTTCTTGATATTTTTCCACCGGCATTGAAAGAATTTGAATCGCTATTTAACCGGAATCGCATATTTATGGACCGAACAATTGGAGTCGGAGCCATTTCAGCCGAGCGTGCATTAAACTACGGGTTCACCGGCCCCAATTTAAGAGCAACCGGAGTAGATTACGATGTGCGGGCATTGACACCCTATTCGTCGTACTCTGACTTCGATTTCGACATTCCTATCGGGGAGTCCGGAGATACATACGATCGATTTATGGTACGCAATGAAGAAATGTGGCAAAGTTTACGAATTATCGATCAAGCATTACGTCGATTACCTGCGGGTCCGTATCATGTGGATGTACCCGAATTTTACCTGCCGCCAAAAAGTGATGTTTATGAGTATATGGAGGCACTGATTTATCACTTCAAGATTGTAATGGGAGAGATACCCGTCCCAGTAGGTGATGTTTATCACAGCGTCGAAGGCGCCAACGGAGAACTCGGCTTTTACCTCATTAGCGATGGTGGTCGAACGCCGTTCCGATTACATTTTAGACGTCCCTGCTTTGTGTATTACCAAGCATTTCCTGAAATGGTAATCGGTTCCTTGTTATCAGATGCCGTAATTACAATGAGTAGTTTAAACGTTATTGCAGGAGAATTAGACGCATAATGAACCCAACGTTTTCGGAATCCACTTTGTCCAAAATAAATCGTTTACTAAGCCGCTATCCCGCGGATAAACGAAAGTCGGCATTATTACCGTTATTACACATGGCTCAAGCCGAATTTGGCGGGTATTTATCCCCAGAGACGATGGACTATGTCGCCCAGCTTCTAACACTGCGCCCCATCGAAGTCTACGAAGTCGCGTCCTTTTACACCATGTTTCACAAACAGCCGACCGGCAAATATGTCCTCGAAGTGTGTCGAACTGGGCCATGCGCATTGAACGGAGCTGAATCAATCATCGATTACATTACTCGAAAAATCGGGGTAACTATTAACGAAATTAGCTCCGATGGATTATTTACGGTTAAGGAAGTCGAATGCCTAGCATCGTGCGGAACGGCCCCAATGATGCAGCTGGGAGAACGATATATTGAGAACCTCACTGAACAAAAAATCGACGACATTATTGATCGATTAAAACACGGGGAACGGCTTGATATCGAGCCAAATCCTGAGAACTCGATACTATTTCGTTCATGCCAAGGACAGTCAAATGGTTAAACTACTTCTCGACGGAATCGAAGATCCATCGATTCGATATTTGAATGGATACCGAGCTCACGGCGGGTATCAGTCGATCGAAAAGGCCATAACGATGTCCCCACTCGATATCGTTGAGGAAGTCAAGAAATCAGGGTTAAGAGGTCGAGGTGGTGCCGGTTTTTCAACGGGTATGAAATGGTCCTTTCTCGACCGAAAATCGGATAAACCTCGATACCTCGTCTGTAATGCTGACGAAAGTGAGCCTGGGACATTTAAAGATCGCTACTTAATGGAAAAAATACCCCATCGATTAATCGAGGGGATGATCGTATCGAGTTATGCCCTTGGGGTACGTCATGCATTTATCTATGTTCGTGGTGAATTAATCTGGGTCGCTAAACATTTGGAACATGCCGTCGGTGAAGCATACTCCGCTGGATACTTGGGAAACCATATTCTGGGTTCAAATTTTTCACTAGATTTAACGATACACGTTGGTGCCGGCGCCTATATTTGTGGGGAGGAGAGCGCACTGTTGGAATCGTTGGAAGGAAAACGAGGGTATCCTCGAATTAAGCCGCCGTTCCCCGCGGTTTCAGGTCTGTATGGATGCCCAACGGTAATTAATAATGTTGAATCTATCGCAGCTGTACCGTGGATTGTAACCCACGGGGGAGATGCCTATTCAAAAATTGGAGTCGATAAAAGTACTGGCACAAAACTAATTTCAGCTTCCGGTCATATCAATAGGCCTGGAGTCTATGAAATTGAACTAGGGTTGCCTGTGGAGGAGTTCATTTATTCTGAATCCTACTGTGGTGGAATTAAAAACGGGCGGGCTCTCAAAGCCGTCATTGCGGGTGGATCATCGGTTCCCATTTTACCGGCTGAACTCATCTTGAAGACCGCATCAGGCCAACCTCGGTTAATGACCTATGAATCTTTAAATGACGGGGGATTTACATCAGGTACCATGTTGGGATCCGGTGGATTTATTGTAATGGACGATACCACATGCATTGTCCGTAACACGTGGAATCTTGCTCGATTTTACCACCATGAATCATGTGGGCAATGTAGCCCTTGTCGAGAGGGCACCGGTTGGATGGAGAAAATACTCCATCGAATCGAACATGGCCATGGGACTCAAGCGGATATTGACTTACTGGTTGATGTATCGAAAAAAATTGAAGGAAATACAATCTGCGCGTTGGGGGATGCAGCCGCTTGGCCAGTCGCCAGTGCGGTTCGGCACTTCCGTCACGAATTCGAATTTCATGTTCGTCACCCGGATCAAGTTACTGCGCCGAACCACGTCGCCAACGCGGCCGCCTATAAATACGAGGAAATCACTCATGCCAAAAATAACGATTGATTCAATCGAGGTCGAGGTTGTCCAAGGGACTACAATAATGGACGCTGCCCGACAAATCGATCCACATACAGCCCCGCCGGCCATGTGTTACCACAGTGGGCTCAACGGATCGGGGGGGAAATGCCGAACATGTTTAGTTAAAGTGGTGCAAACTTCGGAAACTAACCCACGACCTATGCCTAAACTAGTTCCAGCATGTCGAACGTTGGTAGAGGATGGGATGAAAGTAGAGAACAATAGTTCACCTGAAGTCATCTCAGCGAGAAAGGGAATAGTTGAACTTCTGTTAATCAATCATCCGCTCGATTGTCCCGTCTGTGATCAGGCTGGAGAATGTGATCTTCAAAACTTGACGTTTCAGCACGGAGCCGAGACGACTCGCTACACCGAAGACAGGCGACGATACCCGACTAAATCACTCGGAAATCTAATCCAACTTCATATGAATCGATGCATTTTATGTTTTCGATGTGTCTATGCCGCCGACCAACTCACCGACGGGCGAGACCATGGCGTATTAAATCGAGGGGACGCATCTGAAATTGGTACCTACATCGAAAAATCCATTGATAACGATTTTTCGGGGAACCTTATCGACGTTTGCCCGGTCGGCGCCCTCACTGACAAAACATTTAGGTTTAAAAGCAGAGTATGGTTTACAAAACCAGTGTATGCACACCGACAATGCGAGACCTGCTGCGGAAAGGGTGTGCTGTGGCTCAAGGGGCACGAGGTTTTAAGGATCACTGGTCGACGAAACGCTGTGGGCGAAGTCACCGAATTTATTTGTAACACGTGTCGATTCGAATCGAAATCACTACATCATTGGGAAGTGGAAGGCCCGGCTCCGATCGATCAACGATCGGTCATTTCACAAAATCACTACACATCATGAGCATTTACTTATTCTTAATCGAAAAAACTATTTTATCGCTGGTTATATTTGCCATCACGTTATCGATTGCAATGTACAGCACCCTAGCTGAACGAAAATTTGCTGCCTTTTTTCAAGATCGAATTGGACCCAATCGTGCGGGCCCCTTTGGACTCCTTCAACCATTAGCCGACGGACTTAAATTCTTTTTCAAAGAAGAGTTTATACCGGCGTCATCAGACAAAATTTTATTTGTGTTAGGGCCCGCCATTGCAATGATAATGTCGTGCATGAGTGGAGCCGTCATTCCCTGGGGAAAATCATTAATTATCGGTGGACATCCAGTATCCCTGCAGATCACCGATTTAAATATTGGCATCCTATATATTTTCGCCGTTGTATCATTTGGCGTTTACGGAGTTATCCTTGGTGCATGGGCGTCCAACAACAAGTACGCCCTACTCAGTGCCATCCGGGCGTCATCACAGATGATTAGCTACGAAATTGCCATGGGTCTAGCGTTAATTGCATTGGTTATGACAACCGGTACGTTGAGTTTGTCAAAGATCGTAGAATCACAAGCGGCCTCACATTGGAACATTCTACTTCAACCCTTAGGGTTTTTAATTTTTTTGATATGCGTATTTGCGGAAACAAATCGGACCCCATTTGATCTCCCCGAATGCGAAGCCGAACTAATCGGAGGGTATCACACGGAATATAGTAGTATGAAACTTGGCTTTTACTTATTCGCCGAATATATCAATATGTTTGTGGCCTCAGCCGTCATATCGACGTTGTATTTTGGTGGGTACGATGTGCCCTTTTTAAATGTATCCGGAAATATCGGCGTTTTATTGGGAACAGCCTGTCTATTTGCCAAAATATTTGGATTTATATTTCTATTCATGTGGGTGCGTTGGACCGTCCCCCGATTCCGCTACGATCAGCTCATGCGTCTGGGATGGAATGGTTTGATCCCCCTCGCCATATTAAATCTCTTAGTCACCGGCATCGTTTTGGTGTTAAATTAGACATATGAAATCCCTCACTCACCGAGCGAAGCGTGTCTCCAACAAACGTATGACGTTTCTGGAAAAACTGTATCTCCCAGCCATATTGGGAGGTATGTGGATCACGATCAGACATTTTTTTAAAAAGAAAGTGACGATTAAATATCCGGAACAAGTCCGTGAATTCTCTCCCGTTTTTCGAGGGTTACATGTTTTAAAACGGGACGACACTGGAGCCGAACGATGCACCGCCTGCGGATTGTGTGCCGTTGCATGCCCAGCCGAAGCCATAACGATGGATGCCGCCGAACGCGTTCATGGGGAAGAGTCGATGTATCGTGAAGAAAAATACGCCTCTCGGTACGACATCAATATGTTGCGGTGTATTTTTTGTGGCCTTTGTGAAGAAGCCTGTCCCAAACAAGCGATTTTTCTAACTGACCGAATTGTACCGGCCTCAGCTCGACGTGATGATTTCGTATGGGGAAAAGATCGCCTCGTCGAACCACTAACCCACCGAATTGACATCAGTAAACGTCATTTTTATTACAAACAGCAGGGAAAACCATGATATTTCTGGGTCTATCAGCCATTACTATTTTAAGTGCCGTAATCATGGTTCTGTCCCGACGACCGATCTACAGCATCATCTCACTTATCGTTTGCCTGTATGGCCTCGGTGGGATCTATCTTCTTACTCAATCTCAGTTTCTGGCTATTGTGCACATGATTGTGTATGCCGGAGCAATCATGGTGTTATTTTTGTTTGTTATCATGCTTATGAATCTTGATTTCCCAGAATCGCTGATACGTCACAAAGGAATTCGACTCGGGGCAATACTTACTAGCGGTGTTATTGCAACAATTATAATTTCCCGAATCGACCGGTTCGCTCCATCGGACGCCGTCAGGCAATCACTGACTGTAAAAGCTATTGGGAAATTGATGTTTACACAGTACATCGCTGTTTTCGAACTTTCTACAATCGTATTTTTATCGGCAACTATTGGCGTCATATTAGTTGCCGGAAGCCGACCAGTGACACCACGATGATATCGTCAACCCACATACTCATACTTTCATCGATCCTATTTTCTATCGGTTTAATCGGAGTTATTATCCGGCGGAATGCGATCGTCGCCTTAATGTGTGTTGAGCTCATGTTAAACGCGGGTCTACTCGGAATAATTGGATCATCCCTGACAACGAGGGACCCGTCTGCGCAAATTCTCGTCCTGTTCATTATGCTAATTGCGGCCGCCGAAGTCGCCGTAGGGCTTGCTATTATCGTCATGGCATTCCAGCATTTACGGGATACTGATTTAGATAATTATTCTTCGATGAAATGGTAACTGATACGATGAGTTCAATTTTTTTATACATGATACTTTTTCTACCATTGACCGGCTGGTTATTGGCCTCTCTCTTGAGGCGAACTACCCACCGAATCGTCATTTGGATAACCTGTGCGACTGTGTTGGGCTCGTTTATAACTAGTTTAATAATCTCCCCAAAATTACTTGATGGCATGGTATGTAATGCGAAATTAATCAACTGGTTATCGCTACCCGGTTACCGTTTTTCGCTTGGTCTTATGGCCGACAAGTTAACGTTATTAATGATGGTGATGATCACTGGTGTCGGATTTTTGGTCCATATGTATTCGATTGGATATATGGCCGATGACCGAGAGAAGAACCGATATTTTTCATATCTAAATTTGTTTATATTTTTTATGTTATTTCTGGTAATGTCCGACTCCTTAATCGGAACGTTTATTGGCTGGGAAGGGGTCGGACTTTGTTCCTATTTACTCATTGGTTTTTGGAATACATCGCCAGCCAATATCGCAGCCGCATCCAAAGCGTTCATCATGAATCGGATCGGAGATATTGGATTCATGGTGGCGATGGGGGTGTTATTAGCCGCCATTAGCACCTTGAACTATTCCGAAATAATTGCCCATTTACCCGACTTACTCACTCAGCCTACTATTTTATTTGTTGTGACCTTGGGATTGATCATTGCCGTTGCCGGTAAGAGTGCTCAGTTTCCTCTGTACACATGGTTACCTGATGCAATGGCAGGGCCAACACCCGTATCCGCGTTAATACACGCGGCGACGATGGTGACCGCCGGAATCTACCTCGTCAGTCGTCTATCGGTCCTGTTTTACGCCGCACCTTATTCGGCAATTAATCTGCTTTGGATGGGTATTGCCACTGCATTTATCGGTGGTGTCGCAGCCGTTGTTCAATTCGACTTAAAAAAAATATTTGCCTATTCTACGGTCAGCCAATTAGGACTAATGGTAATTGCTCTTGGATTAGGTCAGGTAAAATTCGCTTTGTTTCATATGTTAATGCACGCCTTTTTCAAGGCATTACTCTTCTTGGGTTCTGGAAATATCATCCATGCATTGCACGGTGAACAAGATATCCGAAACATGGGCGGCTTAGCGAAATCACTGCCGTTTACGGCGACAGCAATGGGAATTGGGGCTCTCGCCATGATGGGACTCCCCCCGCTTTCTGGATTTTACTCTAAAGATGCCATCTTAGAGGTTGCTACCCACCACGCAGGGATCTCATATTTACTGATCATATTGTCGTGTCTGACCGTATTCTACCTATCTCGAACACTATATTTTGTGTTTTTAGGAACCCCACGAATGTCTACAGTGACTCCGCATGAGGGTACATTAAGCATGCAAATTCCCATTGCGATTCTGGGATTTTTGGCGGTAGTGGGTGGATGGATAACTCATAACTTATTTTTAGCGCCAGGAATCGAAATCAGCCATCTTCAACTCGTCATTACTTCTCTCGTCATTATTGGGGTAATCGCGCCCATGGGATTTGCTTGGGCGAAGCGTCAGCTGCATGATCATGAGAATTCGCCACGAGTCTGTCATTCTTCGAGATTCTATATGACACCTTTGCTGTAAAACCGTACCTCTACTTAAGCCGAATGTTAAGCATTCATTTCGAACGCCAAGTAGCGGCAGCGTTCAACGGATTTGCTCAGATCGCCAGCGTCGCGAGCTGGGGAATCGTACGTCTGCAGACTGGCTCAATTGGGAGTGTCGTATTATTTATGGTGGTTGCAATAGCATTAATTTTATTGACGGTTTTAGGAAAATTCATATGATTGACACCGCACATTACTTAATTGGAACCCCATTCCTATCGGCAATGGTGATCGCTCTGTTCCCCCAAAGTCGGGCACGAGCGGTCGCAACTCTACTGGGACTATTCGGAATTATCGTAAATTGTGTCTGTGTATATATGAAGTATGTGAGTGGGCCTCGCAGTATTGACTCGGTGTCATTTTTGTTTGTCACATTGACCGCCGTGACCGTCATGGCCGCCATATTGTTGACGCCACCCGAGACCCATTCTAAAAATCGGTTTTACAGCCTAATATTTTTGACTCAAATGGGGCTAAATATTGCGTTTATAGAAACAACTGCATTGTGGTTTTATGTCGGATGGGAAGCCGCTCTGATCCCCTCGTTGGTGATGATTGTTGGATGGGGTGGTGATAATCGTCGGTCGGCAGCAACCCGATTTTTACTTTACACGCTGGTCGGTAGCTTAATGATGCTGGGTTCCATACTCACCCTGTACCTTCATTACGGGACCACTGACTGGAATTTACTATCGACGACCATCATACCGGGCTGGCTACAATTGGTCGTTTTTTGCGGTTTTTTTGCCGCATTTGCTGTCAAACTCCCCGTATTCCCTCTTCATAGTTGGCAAGCAAGCACTTACCTTGAATCAAACATCCCAACAGGTGTAATACTATCCGCAATTTTTTCTAAATTGGGAGTGTACGGGCTCTATCGATTAGTAACCATTCTGGCCCCCGACATATCGTTTTCATTGGCTACCCCGGTCATTTGCGTATGTATTTTTGGCTCAATTTACAGCGCGGTGGCGGCGTTTGGACAAAGCAACTTGAAACGGGTCATTGCCTTCGCATCAATGTCCCACATCAACACCGTCGCTGCAGCTATGTTTGCCTCGCCAACTCTTGGAATTACTGGAGCTCTAATATTTTCAGTGTCTCATACGGTTATATCAATTGGACTATGGTGGGCGGTTGCTATTTTAAAACGACGATTTGGACACACGCGATTACATGAAATCACGGGTGGAATTGTGGCGGAACACCGATTTTTTACGGCCGTCATGTTTCTCATTACGTTATCCGCAATGGCGGTACCATTAACGTCTGGTTTTCCGGGTGAATTTTTAATGTTGCAAAGTATTATTCGATACAAATTGGCACTGGGTATTCTGGCCACATTCCCGATGGTATTGGGAGCAATCTACATGCTTCGAGCATATCATACCCTGATGCTTGGGAAGCCGAACACGAGTCATGGTCCAGTTACATTAACAGCCAGTGAAACGATTATTGGCGGAACACTCGGACTCGCGATCATCATAATCGGTGTATATCCTCAATTTATTTTTCAATTATTAACCCATCTCTAGGACGGTAACTTTTATGATCTCTATTGCACTTTTATCAATCATGGGAATAGCGGCGATGCTTACTCCGCGTGAGCAGTGGGCCCCTGTTATTCGGGGGCTAGCCATTGTCACCGGATTAGCCGGTATTATCGCGGTTCAAATGGATGGATATTTTCAAGTGTTTGGATTTCGAGTTACCCAACTCAGTAATATATGGGCGACTGTAATAATTGCATTATTGATTATATTTTTAATGGTGGTCCCCCGTTCCCAAGCTGTTCATCGACTTCGAAACGATCACATCGCTCTACTTTTATTTTCAACGGTTGGCGCATTAATATTGGCTCGTTTTAATCATTTCATCACCCTATTTTTAGGAATGGAAATGGTTTCCATTCCAATGTATGTCTTAGCCGCTCAAACCCATTCACGCCGATCGATTGAAGCATCATTAAAATATTTCATCCTGGGGGCGACGGCTACCTCTATCATGACCTTCGGAGCCGCATTATGGTACCGATCGAGCCTGTCATTTGATATACCGGGACCGGTGGTTACTCAACCCATTGGATTAATCGGTATCGTGTTAATCATTTGCGCACTCGCGTTTAAACTGGGTCTGGCTCCCTTTCATTTTGCCACCCCCGATTTATACGAGGGGTCTCCAACCTCATTTGTTGGATATATGTCATCAATATCCAAGGTCGCTGCCGCAATCGCATTTTTCAAAGTAGGTACACTATTTCCATCCGATTCATGGATGCAAATCATCAGTATTTTTGCCGTAAGCTCGCTGGTTGTGGGGAGTTTCGGTGCACTACGGCAGCAATCAGTGAAACGCCTGATGGGATACTCCAGTATTTCCCAGGCAGGTTTTTGGGTAATCTTAATGTTTAACAGTCCCATTTCTGCCTATTTTGGATTCGCTTACGGACTAGCCTCGTTGTTATTATTTTGGGTTATCGATTGTGTTGAAGAAAAAACACACTCTCATACGTTAACGGGTTTATTGGAGCAAGATACCCTGTTGGGAATTACAGCAATAATTTCACTGATTTCATTAACCGGGCTACCGCCATTTGCGGGATTTTTTGGAAAATATAACAGTCTGACCGTTGTAATTGACAACGGCCATTGGCGCCTTTTGGCTGTGGTAATAGCTGCCAGTATCATCGGCGCCAGCTATTACTTTAAAATTATTTTCCAAATTATGTCCCCGCCTGAATCGAGTTGTAAACTTCATGTGCCATTTTTATCTAAATGTGGGGCCGTTATTGGGATTATCGCCCTAGTCGTCGTGGGGATACTACCTATCCTTTAACCCCATAGAACTGGGGATAGGCTAGTGACAACTTTAACCTCCGATTTTTACCGGCGGATATGGCGGATATATGGGGTTGTTACAACGATTATGCTGATTGAACCTCAGCAACTATCAAGCGTACATAATCCGTAAACAATCCTTACTATATCAACATCGTATTCGCTTTTAATAGATCTGCGGATAAACAGGAGTGTACCGGTTGAATGTATAGAATATCGCCAACAGAAACAGAGCGAATTAAGTCACTCGATGCCTGTAGTGTTCCATGCTCTTGGGAGAGTTTTATTAGCCTGTTTTGACGATCGATGGGGTCCCATCGATCTATTTTTTTTTCGACTAAATACCCATATATTTTTTCAGAATGGGTATCCAGATAGTCTTTCGAAAAATGAACCCCTCCACCATAAACCATAATATGCTGACGTTCTGGATAAATACCAATCACAGGAACGGCCACAGCAACGGCGATGTCCGACTGTCGGCAAGACCCAATGGATTCTTGAGTTAGATCATAATACGCAAAATTCCCTGGTCGTATTTCGTCGTTACCCTCAAAAGAGCTCATGATGCTACAGCAAGGGGTGTCTCCAGTTGATATGAGTGGACCCCAGTTATCTCGTGTTATCGAGGCCTTTATCGCCTTCATTCGATCCAAAGTCAGCCAATATAGTTGCTCTATTTCGTTTTTGGTTTTACATAAATAACTATGACCCGAATGGGTTAAAATACCTTTCACCCGAGACAATCCTAACGTGCCCGCTATGGCATCAATGCATTGGCTAATCACTTCTTTTTTTTGCCATGAAAATCCGGTGCGACCATATCCGGCATCAATTTCTATCCAAATATCCAAATTATTTTCGGGACACTCCCGCAAAAAAATAGCCAACGTGTCCAGTGAAGAGATCAGAACACCAAGGTTGATCCGTTTAGATAGGGTTTTAATTTGTTGGATCTGCAAAATATTTAAAGGCGTCGCAATCAATATATCTGTCCATCCGTCGTTAGCAAAAAATTCAGCCATTTCTACGGATGAAACGGTGATCTTGTCAATTCCCAGACTTCGATAAATTTGACCCACCTCGTAATTTTGATGGGTTTTAAAGTGCGGCCGAAACTGGATATTGCGGCTCACTTTATCTAGCATTCGCTGAATATTTTTCTGAACAATCGACGTATTAACCATAAGCGACGGACGAGAAAGAGTCATGCGAGCCCCCTTATTGCTGCAATCAGACTAACTTCAATTAATACGCCCTCTTTGAGCCCCACTTCGGGTACAATTGTTCGGGAAGGAAGATACGAACCAAACACGTCTTTACATTTTGTGTTTACAATTGACCACAGATCTTTTTTTGCAAGAAATACAGTCATGCTTAGGACCTGCAACCAATCGCTCCCCGAGGAATTAAGCACGGCGGCCAGATTGGAAAATACTTGGTCGACTTGTTCAATTTCACCATTAACTATTTTGCCTGAAACGGGGTCGATCGGGAGCTGACCCGACACGTATACTATGCCGTTATGTACTACCGAATGGGCGTAATGCCCTAACGGTTTCGGCGCCTTTTCCGAAATGATGTGTTGAATATTCATTACTCAAATACCCTCCGTGAATTTGGCCAAGTCTCAGCCGCTGCATCCAAATTTGTGTGACAATAACTGCGTTGGAGCCAACGGTCAATGCCGTCATACATTGGAGAAAATATCGACCTGCCGTGTAACATTCTGTGATTATCAATAACCAAAAGGTCCCCCGGTTCAAGATGGATACCTGTCCCATATCGATCCAGAAGTTCTCTAATCGTTTGCAATGCATGCTCCGCGACTTCTGTTTTACAATCAATATGACAATGCTCCGCCAAGACAATAGTCGAGCCGCTAATCAGCGGCACCCAATCAGGTTTCCAATCCTCGCGTTGGTATGATGTAGGAACATTAATTTTGAATAATGGCTGTCTCAAAACATCTAAAACGTCTGTAGGAGTGTTTGCAAGAACGTCTCTCATATCCAACAAAGTCGTCAAACACGATTTGTCATGATCTTCTCTCAAACAATATAAAAGTAAAAAATCTGGTTTAACCAAGTGAAATGCCATTTCTTGATGAAACCCAAAAGTTACTTTTGAACCTTGGTTTGATTGAGTTTGTTCAAATATTGGATTCGGACAAATATTGTGAATACACTGTCCTTCTTTTTCGTATTTGTAACTAAATGGTTGGCCAAAACATTGGTTCATCCCCATTAAAATCGATTCACTTATATAGGTTTGTTTCTCGTGGGCAATAACCGTGGTAGGGGTTGCTGGAAGAACTTCATCCTGAGGTAATCCTTTGAAAATCAAATAAGGCTGCTCATTTCCACTTTTTAAACAAGTAATTTGATCGGAAAAGTGTTGATGAAAACCCTCGGTAACAGCGAGAGATTGCTTCAAAAATTCTTCAAAATCAATATGAGGTTGGCTTTGTACCGTCAATGCCGCATATTTTAAATCGCTGGCGACTTCCGGCGAAACAAGGATGATTTTGGACGATGTAATGCGTTCTTCAGGCTCAAACACTTTGGAGGGAGTCAAAAAGAAACAGTCTTCTCGATATAAAATATGAACATCATTTCCTATCGATGCTTTAAACTTTTCAATAGCGCGACACACTGTATCCCAATACCCCCGCTGCTCTACAGAGCATGACAGATAACGTGAGCCTAAATTATTTGTAAAAAATTCTTGTTCAAATATTTTGGGATTCACAACAACGTTCACCTCATCAAAAGGTAACTTTGCCAGCGTTTTTCTAAGAAAATTAAATGTATTAATCGGATTTACGGCGAAAGGCTGAAGCCCGATTTTATCCATTAGTTTGCGTGGGAGTAGCGATAATTTATGGAGACTCATCTCAGATTCGGAAATCATATAATTGGCAGAAGTAATATAAATTCTCAGGTTGTTCTCAGAGGCGTAAATCAATGTCTTTATCTCTTTGTCTAGCTCCACACCCAATCGGTTGTCATTGGTCCGATTTACTCGGTATCGAGTCGCTTCTTCGCAACTACCTGTAGCTGGTTTGGTACTAACAACGAAGCCGGGAGCCACCTTTATTAATGGGCGAAGGGTTGATATCACACTTCCCGTCTTTAACGCCTGACCCACTAATGGTATTCCTGAAAAAGAAACCTCTAAGAGGGTTGCTGATTTTTGAAATTGGGCTTTCCTTGCCCCCTTATCGGCGTGTGTGTGTAACGGACGGGGGGAGGGGGGTAGTGTTACTATTCGTACAGG
>Ga0214923_10000716_pt1 | contig 49280 bp, 41 predicted proteins | sample LL1510_MetaG_FD_177993 | JGI IMG/M metagenome (GOLD analysis project Ga0214923, IMG submission 177993) | Freshwater microbial communities from Lake Lanier, Atlanta, Georgia, United States - LL-1510 | ecosystem: Environmental > Aquatic > Freshwater > Lake | place: USA: Georgia | collected...
GGATACAATGCAATGGGCAGATGCTGCCAGTTTATCAAATCTTTACTAATAGCGTGACCCCAATGCATTGGTCCCCAAACTTTTGCTCCGGGATAATATTGATAAAATAAATGATAATTGCCCTGATAAAACACCAAACCATTGGGATCATTCATCCAATGGGCTTTGGGTGAAAAGTGAATGAAAGGGCGATAGGGTTCCTGAGCAAATAAACATACAGGCAAAAAGGAGCAAGCAATTGCACAGGAAAAAATGATATTGTATAATACAAGTTTCCAGGTTTGGGCACTTCGCGTTTTTATCATTGTTACCCGATATTATTAATTACCCGTGCATTTTTTTGTGCCAATAACGCCAGTTCGGTTGCCAGGAAGCAGTGTGCCTGTGGCATGGCTGTTTCGGTTCTGTTGAGAATGTCATCAACGAGTTGCTGACCAAATGGCAGGGGTTCTTTATTGCAATCGATAAAGCGGGTTTCCTTTTGATTTACGAGATAGAGGTGATTGCCTCCATCCGGACCAGCAATATCAATATTCTTGCGCACTTCAATGTATCCTTCGGTTCCTAAAATGGTTAACCTGCCATCTCCCCATGATTTCAGTCCATCTGGTGTAAACCAGTCAACCCGAATATATCCCATCCCTTTATTTCCTTTTATCATCACATCACCAAAGTCTTCAAATTGCGGATACTGCGGATAATGCACATTTCCAGTTTGGGAGGCAACAATACTGGCTTCTGTAGATCCTGTAAAAAACAAAAACTGGTCGAACTGATGTGAACCAATATCGGTGATGATACCACCATAATATTGTTTATCAAAGAACCATTCGGGGCGGGATGGAATATTCATGCGGTGTGGTCCTAGGCCTATAGTTTGAATTACTTGTCCTATTGCTCCTTGCTTTACCAGTTCGCCGGCTTTTACGGTTGCTCTATTCTCGAATCGCTCGCTATACATGATAGAATAGATTCTACCTGTTGCTTGTTGCACTTTTTTTACTGCTGCCAGTTGTTTTAGTTGGGTGATGCCGGGTTTATCTACCAGATAGTCTTTTCCGTGCTGCATTACTTCGATACCCAATGGAGCCCGCTCAACCGGAATTCCTGAACTCATGATGAGTTGGATGCTATTGTCTTCTAAAATTTCCTGCTTGGATGTTGCCAATTTTGCTTGTGGATATCGCTTACTGAACTCGGCAACCAGATTGGCTTCTTTAGCATAAAAGGAAACGAGTTGTCCACCGCCACGGGTAACGGCATCTACCATTCCATATATGTGGTTATGGTTGATATTAATTACTGAAAAACGGATACGTGGATCTGCAGGTGGGGGAGGGGGCGGAGGAAAAGCTGTATTAGAAGCCGCTATAGCTTTTGATTGAAATAATGCTAAACCTGCAGCAGCAGCGGTATGTTTTAAAAAATCTCTGCGGGGATGGAATTTAGTTTTCATTTGGCTTTTTAACTATTTATTTATTTTTTTGAGCGGCGGCAATTGCAGCTCGATAAGCTTCACTGGCGCCTTTCATTTTTGGGATGCTTAAACTTTGCCAGTTATTTCCGAGGAACCATCTCCCTAAATAAACTATTTGCCCCACATGATAGGGATAATGCGCTAATTGACGAAGTATAGCATCATACACGGTTAATGGTTCTTCTCGAATGGTAATAGTTTCGTGGAGTTGTTCGGGTTGCAGTTTTTCCAGAGTATCCAATAAGCATTGCCATCCCTCTTCCCAAAGTTGCAGGAGTTGCGCTTTGGATAGGGTAGGATGTGCTTCAAACTCTTCATCTCTCTGTCGCCAGCTTTTCTCACCATCTTCTGTTAAAAAATTCGTCCACCTGCTCTTCATGTTTCCATGCAGGTGTTGAATAATTATGGCTATCGAATTGCTTTCGGGGTTAGGTTGCACATGAAAATATTCCTCCGGCACTACTTCAAGTGTTTTATCACCTAATTGTTTGTAAGATGTAAATCGTTTGATACAATCTTTCAGAAATTTAGTTTCTAATGGGTTATTCATCATGGCAGTTTTCCGCAATCGTCACCACCTAAGTGTGTATGGATAGGCAATGTTGAATACAGTGTCCAATAATACGAAAATTCAATGAATGTTTGGTTTTTGTTCACCGCATTAGTCTCCGTAACGATAGTGAAGGGACTATGCGGCTGGATTCGCAGTATAATTACGTGTTAGACATTCTTACCAAATGCGCGGGATCTATGTTTAATGCGCAAGACTCCACTAGTAACGAAAATGTTGCTCACCTGGCGTGCAGTTCCTCACTCTCGCTCGGAAACTACACGGGGAACTTTCCCTAGGTCCAGCGGACCTACACGTCACTCACTCTCACTCCCACGCTGATTCTTACAGTTTCTCTCTGTCGCTCGGAAACTACACGGGGAACTTTCCCTAGGTCCAGCGGACCGCCACCTTACTAAATCTCACTCAACCCCCGCCACCTTACTCAGGTCCAGCGGACCGTCACCTTCCTCAGGTCCAGCGGACCGCCACCTTCCTCAGGTCCAGCGGACCGAAACCCTACTCAAACTCACTCTGGCCCTAGTATCCTGCCACCGAATCATCGCCTCTTTTATCTGCGGCGGTTTCTCTTTTTCCGTTTTTAGTTACGAGGATAGCTTCTGTTCTTCCAATAGCACCTCTTTCTGTAATCTTATAGCCCATCTGTTGCAACTGCTTTTTGGTGTTAATATCAAAATCTTTTTCAACAGCCACTTCATCGGGCAACCATTGGTGATGGAATTTAGGCTTATTAATAGCATCATCTGCAGACATGCCAAAATCAACAATATTTACGATTGCCTGAAAAACAGATGTAGGAATGGTTGTGCCACCGGGAGTACCCACAACCAGCAAGGGTTTATTATTTTTCAATAATAAAGTGGGTGTCATTGAACTCAACATTCTCTTGCCGGGAGCAATCGCATTTGCTTCACCACCAACTGCACCATACATATTGGGTACTCCAGGTTTGGCACTAAAATCGTCCATTTCATTGTTCATCAAAAATCCGGCACCACCTACAACCGTTCTGCTGCCATATCCGCCATTTAGTGTAGTTGTAACTGCAACCATATTACCCTCAGCATCCATCACACTGAGATGGGTAGTTTGTTCACTTTCTTTAATGGAACCTGCTTTTATGGTTGAACTGCTGCCCGCTTTATCGGCAACATAATCACTCATCCGCTGCGTTACGTATGAATTGCTAAGTAATGTTTTTACAGGAACTGGAAAATAATCCGGATCTCCCATATATTCAGCACGATCTGCATAGGCCCTTCTTTCTGCTTCAATCATCAGTTGGACTGATTTGGCAGATTGGAATCCCATTTCTTTTACCGGAAATTTCTCAATCATTTTAAGCATTTGTCCAATTAATAACCCACCACTGCTGGGAGGCGCAAAACTGATTACCTGATGATCGCGATAAGTAAATTCCAATGGCTTGCGCAATTTTGCGGTATAATTGCTTAAATCTTCCATGGTTATAATTCCATTTCCTCTCTTCATTTCATCCACAATCAATCGGGCGGTTTCTCCTTGATAAAATCCGGCAGCACCGTCTTTTTGAATTCTGCGTAAAGTACCGGCAAGTTCTTTCTGAATAAGGGTATCTCCGGCTTTCCATTTTTCTGCTTTAACAAAAGCAGTAGAACGGGTACTATTTTTCAGAAAGGATTCACGGGTGCTATTCAATCCGGAGGCTTCACGCTCGGTAATTACAAATCCATTTTCTGCCAACTCAATAGCGGGTTGGATAAGTACTTTGAAGGGGAGTTTTGCATGTTCCATAGCAGCAAATAATCCGGCTACCGTTCCGGGTATACCAGATGCCAGATGCCCTTGTTGTGAAAGCATCATTTGTACATTGCCATTTTTATCGAGATACATATCCCGGTTGGCCCGTGAAGGAGCAGCTTCGCGATAATCTATTCCAATCAGTTCTTTATTTGCTTTGCGGGCAAGTAAGAAACCTCCGCCTCCTAAATTTCCTGCACCGGGATAAACTACTGCCAATGTAAGTTGTATGGCAATGGCAGCATCAAAAGCATTTCCCCCTCTTTTCAAAATTCCTGCCCCCACTAAACTTGCCAGTGGATGGGCTGTACCCACTGCACCCTTATTAAATACTGCATTTTTTACAACGGTATAATGATAGGGATCTACTTCTTTACCTGCACCAATCCATGTCCCTTTCGATTGTGCATTCAAATGAATCAGCACCAATAGCTGAAATGATAATAAAATAAGCTTTTTCATGACCGAAAATTACTTGTTTTTCAATAATAATACTTCATAATTAGCAGAGTGTGATTAACTTGGTAAAAATTGACTTTTCAGCCCCAAAATTCTTGCTTATTTTCACCCGCCATTAGAAGCATTTTCAACAATTAATATCAATTATATGAGGTTTGTGTTGTTTTCATTTTTTTCTTTTTTTTCGGGTTATTTATTCGCACAATCAGTAACATCCCCTGAAACTTTTTTGGGATATCCTATTGGAACTCATTTTACGCGACATCATCAGGTAGTCGACTATTATAAATTAGTTGCTTCGCAGCAACCCAAGCGGGTAAAATTGTTGAATTATGGAACTACAAATGAGGGCAGACCCTTACTGCTTGCATTTATTGGTTCGGAAGAAAATTTGCAAAAACTGGATCAAATCCGACAGAATAATATGGCAATGGTTTCTGGAAAGATGAATGCAAAACCTGCTGAAATGCCGGTAATTGTTTGGCTCAGTTACAATGTGCATGGAAATGAATCATCCTCAACGGAAGCCTCACTGCTTACCTTATATCAATTGGCTAATCCCGAAAATCAGTCAGTAAACAACTGGTTAAAAAATACCCTCATCATAATGGATCCCTGCATCAATCCGGATGGGAGAGACCGATATGTTAACTGGTATAATTCGGTTGCAGGCGACCAATACAATCCCGATCCTTTTGTGCGTGAACATGCAGAACCCTGGCCGGGGGGAAGGGTAAATCATTATTATTTTGATTTAAACCGCGACTGGGCCTGGCAAACGCAGGCGGAAACCCGTCAGCGAATGAAGATGTATAATCAGTGGATGCCGCAGGTGCATGTAGATTTTCATGAGCAAGGTATTAACGGACCCTATTATTTTGCCCCTGCTGCCGCACCTTATCATGAAGTGATAACTCAATGGCAGCGTGATTTCCAATTGATGATTGGAAAAAATAATGCTGGCTATTTTGATAAAAATGGTTGGCTCTTTTATACCAAAGAGCGATACGATTTGTTATATCCCTCCTATGGAGATACCTATCCAATTTATAACGGAGCAATTGGAATGACGTATGAGCAGGCAGGTGGAGGAAGAGCCGGTTTGGGAATACTAAAAGCTGATATGGATACCCTAACATTGGTAGATCGTGCCAAACATCATTATACAACCGGTTTGTCTACCGTGGAAGTATCAGCTGCCAATCAGGGAAAATTATTGAAGGAGTTTCAACAATTTTTTGACGACGCACGATCTGGAAAAGGCGCAACTTATAAAACCTATGTACTTACCTGTTCGGATGAAAATAAAATGAATGCAATGAAGGAATTGCTTCAGTTAAATCAGATTAATTATGGAACACTATCCAATACGAACTGGAAAGGTTATCAGTATTTCAGCGGGAAAGAGGAAAATTTTGTGAATGAAGGATATCATATCGCTATCAGTGGAACACAAACCCGATCTGTACTGGCAAGGGTATTGCTCGAACCTACAACAGTAGTAACTGATTCCAATACCTATGATATCACCGCCTGGTCGATACCCTTTGTGTATGGAATTAAAGCTTATGGGGTAAAGGAAAAATTGGATATTAAAGAAGTATCCAATGAGGTTGCGAAGGCAATTCCTCCGGTTAATGAACAATATGGTTTGCTTATACCTTATACTTCATTTCAATCTTCCCGTGTTTTAGCGGCGTTGCTAAAGCAAAATATAAAAGTACGATTTGCTGAAAGGCCTTTTACTTATCAGAATAAACAATACGATAGGGGTACATTAATCATAATTAAAACAGGTAATCCAGAAAACTGGAATCAAATAACGCAGCAGGTTTGTAGCGAACTAAAGGTGCAGCCCGAAGGCGTTGAAACCGGATTTATGGATAAGGGTATCGATTTTGGATCTCCTGATGTGAAAGTAGTTTTGCCTAAAATGCAGGTAGCCATGTTAACAGGCGATCAGACTACCTCCCTAAGCACCGGAGAAATTTGGCATTATTTTGAACGTCAATTACATTACTCCATCTCTTTAATCAATGCTACCGATTTAGCTAGAGTTCAGTTAAAAAATTATCAGGTGCTTATCTTACCCGATGGTAACTATCGTGCCATCAGCGATAAAGCAAGCGTAGAGAAATTGAAAGATTTTGTAAGAAACGGAGGAAAAATCATAGCCTTTAAAAATGCATTGGCTTATATGGCTTCAAATGACTGGGGCCTTCAACTGAAAAATGATAAGTCAGCAGATAAAAGTGAATATGCAGCCCTCAAAAAATATGCAGATGCAGAACCTGAATCACTTTCTGCTTCAGTTCCAGGGGCAATCTTTCGGATAGAATTGGATAATACTCATCCACTTGCATTCGGCTACCCCACTTATTATTATACTTTGAAGCAGGATGGTGCTCAATACGATTTTTTAAAAGATGGATGGAATGTAGGCGTACTGAAAAAAGATGGCTATCAGGCAGGCTTTGTAGGTGTACAGGCAAAAAACAAATTGAAGGATGTATTGTCGATAGGAGTGCAGGATATTGGAGCCGGTCAGGTAATTTATTTTGCTGAAGATCCGCTGTTTCGAAATTTTTGGGAGAATGGCAAAATGTTGGTAGCGAATGCGCTGTTTTTATGTGGAAAGTAACTATTTGAATTAATTTAATTAAGTGGAAGCAATATGATGATGAAAAAAACAATGAGTAGATTAGTAGCAATAGTATGCCTGTTGAGTACTCAACTTATCGGAACTATTCATGCACAAACCTATGCAACCTATACCAGTGCTGATATTTTTCAACAAATGAAAAAATTGAATGTACTGGGAAGTGTATTGTATATAGCAGCACACCCCGATGATGAGAATAATACTTTTTTGCCATATCTCGCAAAAGAAAAATTATACCGTACCGCCTATTTAAGTTTAACCAGGGGTGATGGCGGACAAAATTTAATCGGACCAGAACAGGGAATCGAATTAGGGTTGATACGTACACAGGAATTATTGGCAGCACGCAGACAAGATGGGGCTGAACAATATTTTTCCCGGGCCTATGAATTTGGATATAGTAAGAGCCAAACGGAAGCATTGCGAATTTGGGACAAGGAAAAAATACTCAGTGATGCAGTTTGGATTATTCGCCAATATCAGCCAGATATTATTATTAATCGGTTTCCGCCGGATGCACGGGCAGGGCATGGACATCATGCAGCTTCAGCCGTAATTGGTGCAGAAGCTTTTGTTGCAGCTGCTGATCCTAAAAGGTTTCCAGAACAGTTTGCCTATGGTGTAAAGCCCTGGCAGGCAAAACGCATTGTATGGAATTCATACAATTTTGGCGGCAATATGAATACAACATCAGCCGATCAATTTTCATTTGATATCAGTGGTTTTAATCCTATGTTGGGTAAAAGCTATGGTGAAATTGGAGCCGAGGCCAGGAGTATGCATAAAAGTCAGGGAGAAGGAAGGCCAAGGAGAAGAGGAACATCGCTTGAATTTTTTTCGCCCGTAGCCGGAGATCCTCCCAAAACGGATTTGATGGATGGAGTGGATATCACCTGGTCTAGAATTCCCGGAGGAACTGCAATCCAGGAACAAGTGAATCAACTGATCCGGCAATTTAATTTCGAACAACCCGAAGCATCTGTTCCTGCATTGGTAAAACTCTATACTGCCATGCAAAGCTTGCCTGAATCGAATTGGAAAAATAAAAAAATGCAGGAAGTTCAACAACTGGTGGAAGCTTGCAGTGCGATTTTTGCTGAAGTAACTACACAGCAAGAATATGCAGTGCAGGGAGAATCGGTAACTGCCAGTTTCTTTTTTAATAAACGCAAACAGGTGCAAGCAACGCTGAAGTACATTCAGTTACCTACTATGGATTCAAGTTTTTCACTTGCACTTCCTTACAATCAGAATATTCAGTTTGTAAAAACGATACCAGTTCCTGCCAATCAAAAAATTTCTCAACCTTATTGGCTGGAGTATCCCAAACTTGAAGGAAGTTTTGATGTGCGCGATCAGCGGATGATTGGAAAGGCAGAAAATGATCCTGCATTCCCTGCTAAATGGGTGATTAATATTGAAGGAGTAGACTTTACTTTTCAGCGCGCTATTCAATATAAATATGTAGATCCGGTAAAAGGAGAATTGTATCAGCCACTCGTAGTATTGCCAGCTGCAGAAGTCAACTTCACCAAAGAAAACCTGGTTAGCATCAATGGTAAAAAAATTACTGCAGGGGTTCAATTATTACAACGTGGTAAAAACAAATTGAATCCAACTATACAATTTTCTGGCTTAAAACAATTCTCTTTGAATGGTTCAACCTCGTTATCGGGGTGGGATGAAAATGCCCGCATCTATGCCTCACTCAATTCACCCAATCCGGCAACCAACAAAACTGTAGAAATTTCTTTACAGCCCTCCACTCCCGAAGTGTATGCCGGTAGTACACGCATCATAGCTTACGATCATATTCCAACCATCACGTATTTTGCTCCGGCAAAAACCAATTTGATTTCTCTGCAGGTAAAAACAACAGGAAAGAAAATAGGTTATATTCCGGGTGCAGGAGATAAAATACCCGCAGCATTGGAGCAATTGGGCTATGAAGTAGTAGTTCTTTCAGAGGCTGATATTCAAATGCCAAATCTGAGTCAGTATGATGCTATTATCACCGGCATTCGTGCATATAATATTTATGAGTATCTCACCAATAAGAATGATATATTGAACCGCTACATTGAAGCGGGCGGACACCTCATTATTCAGTATATGAAAAGTAATTTGGTGGGTTTGAAGCGTATCACTGCCGGACCATATCCCTTTCAGGTTAACTCCGGAAGCAGAGTTACTGAAGAAAATGCTGCCGTAACTTTTTTGCAACCCAATCATCCATTATTGAACTATCCAAATGTGATAACCCAATCCGATTTTGAAGGATGGGTGCAGGAACGGAGTACTTACCATGCTGAGCAGGTAGATCCTCATTTTGTTTCCATTTTGCAAATGGCTGATACAGGTGAAAAGCCGGCTGCTGCTGGTGGAAGTTTAATCACAGCACCATACGGAAAGGGAAATATCACGTATGTTAGTTTAGTTCTGTTCCGACAATTGCCTGCCGGAAACCCCGGAGCTTATAGAATTTTAGCCAACCTGTTGGCATTACCCAATAATAAACCCTGATATGAGGTCGAGAAGGCGAATGGGAATTTTTACGATCATTATTATTGGACTGGTTATTGGTCTTTTTTTGAAGAATGTAAAAATTGGATTAATTATTGGTTTGATGTTGGGATTATTGGCGGGGGGGTTAGCCCGTGGAAAATAAAAATGGAAAAATGGAATCGCAAAACAGTGATGATAAACTTAAAGCGGATCGTATTGAAACTCCTCCCATGGGATCATTCAAAGCATGGTATGTGTTACTGCTTGCTGTGCTGATTATCGAAATCATTTTCTTTATTTGGTTTACTCAATATTTCTCATGAGCCGGATAGATTGGATTGTACTTTGCATAACGCTGCTGCTGATTGTTAGCTATGGGCTATACAAAAGTCGCACCAGTAAAAACCTGGAAGGCTATTTTTTGAGTAACCGAAATATGCCCTGGTATCTCGTGTTATTAAGCATTATGGGTACACAGGCAAGTGCCATCACCTTTTTATCCGCACCGGGACAAGCTTTTACCGATGGGATGCGCTTTGTACAATATTATTTCGGGCTTCCGCTGGCAATGATAGTCATCTCAATCAGTTTCGTGCCTTTGTTTAGTAAGATGAAAGTGTTTACTGCCTATGAGTTTTTAGAGCAGCGGTTCGATTTAAAAACAAGGGTGCTTACCTCCACATTATTTTTACTTTCGAGAGGTTTATCTACCGGTATTAGTATTTATGCTCCATCCATTATTCTATCTTCCCTGATGGGGTGGGATATTTTCTGGACCAATATTTTTATGGGTGGGTTGTTGATTGTGTATACCGTTAGTGGTGGGGCAAGGGCGGTTGCTTATACGCAGCAACTGCAACTGATGATCATTTTCGCAGGAATGTTTATTGCAGGTTATTATGTGGTGCATTATTTGCCGGAAGGAGTGGGGTTTACAGAGGCACTAAAAATCAGCGGAGCATCCGGAAAATTGAATGTGATCACTACAGGCATCACTGAAAAAGGATTTGATTGGAAAGATCGTTACAATATCATCAGTGGTATAATTGGTGGATTTTTTCTTTCACTATCCTATTTTGGTACCGATCAGTCTCAGGTAGGCAGGTACCTTACAGCAAAAAATAATACCCAAAGCAGATTGGGTTTACTAATGAATGGTTTGGTAAAAGTACCGATGCAGTTTTTTATTTTGTTGTTGGGAACCCTTTTATTTAGTTATTATCAATTTAATCCAGCTCCCGTTTTCTTCAACCAGGCTGTTGCAGAAAAAGCTGCCAAAACATCCTATGATCCTGCTTTGCGAACTATCGAAGCGGAATATCAGCAATTGCAGGTTGTTCAGCAATCAAACAGCCGTTCATTTGCATCAACGCATAGTGATGCAGATAAAAAAGCATTCCAGGAGAACCGAAAAAAAATGGATAGTCTCCAGCAATCGTATCGCAAAATACTAAAGCAGGCAGTACCCGGGGCAGATACGAATGATACCAATTATATATTTCTTCGGTTTGTGGTTGATCATTTGCCTAAGGGTTTGGTTGGACTGCTAATCGCTATTATATTCCTGGCTGCCTGGGGGTCAATCGCTGCCGCACTCAATTCGCAGGCGGCTTGTACAGTTATTGATTTTCATATTCGTTTGCGTGGCAAGCATCATGATATTACAAACGAGCAAGATTGTTTGAAAGAATATAGGGTTTCAAAAATTTATACGCTTGGATGGGGCATATTTTCTATCATAACTGCCGAACTGGCAACCGGAATGGGTAGTTTAATTGAGGCAGTGAATGTATTGGGCTCTTTATTTTATGGGGTGATACTGGGTATCTTTTTAGTTGCACTATATGTAAAGCGGGTGGGCGGACATGCTATTTTTCTTGCCGCCATTATTGGAGAATGTGTAGTAGTTACCAGTTTTTTACTGGATAAATGGGGTTATATCGGTTTGGGTTTTCTTTGGTTAAACGTGATAGGGGCCCTGGCCGTTGTAATTACTGCGGTTGTTTTACAAAGTTTGCTCCCTGTTAAAAAATCTGTTTAGCAGTTCATTGAGATTTTGAAAATCTAATCGGTGTTGGCATTGCCTATTTTGTTATCTTGTAATGTAATTGAACTGCAAATCGTATCATGCAAACTTCCTGTGTTCCTTGGGCATCCGGCGCTACCATTTATGAAGTAAATATTCGGCAATATACTCCCGAAGGAAACTTTCGGGCATTTGCCAAGCATTTACCCCGATTGCAAGCAATGGGTGTGGGAATTATTTGGCTGATGCCCATTACCCCAATTAGTAAACTCAATCGCTTAGGCACATTGGGTAGTTATTATGCCTGTAGCAGTTATGTTGCAATTAATGACGAATATGGAACCTTGCAAGATTTTATTGCACTTATACAGGAAGTACACGCGCTGGGAATGAAATTGATTATAGATTGGGTTGCCAATCATACCGGTTGGGACCATGAGTGGACTATCCCTCATGCCGATTGGTATATAAAAGATGCATCCGGAAATTTTACTGAAAAAAATGGGTGGAAAGATGTGATTGATTTAGATTATAGCCAATCCGATATGCGTACGGCAATGAAAGATGCCATGCGATTTTGGGTGCAGGAAGCCAATATAGATGGATTCAGATGCGACATGGCTCATTTAGTGCCAATTGATTTTTGGGTAGAAGCGCGGCAATATTGTGATGCGGTAAAACCTCTCTATTGGCTGGCAGAATGTGATCAGTCGGATTATCATTCAGTATTCAATACCAGTTATGCCTGGAGCTGGATGCATGCTACTGAAAAATATCATAAGGGTGAGGGTAGTTTACACGATTTGCGACAGGTACTTCACAGTTACTCACAATATCCTGCAGGGGCTACTAAATTGTTTTTTACCAGCAATCATGATGAGAATAGCTGGAATGGAACGGAATATGAGAAATATGGAATAGCAGCCATGGCATGGACTGTTTTTTGTTTTACGTTCAACGGAATTCCGCTCATTTACAGTGGGCAGGAGATTCCGCTCAAACGCAGACTGGCTTTTTTTCAGCGGGATACGATTGATTGGAAATTTCCACCAGCCTTATCGCAGTTTTATTTTTTATTAAGCGATTTGAGAAAGCGGAATGCGGCTATTACAAATGGGGAAACCTATTGGCTTCCCTCTCCACATGATCATCAGGTATTACTATACTTCAGAAAAAATCAGGAACAGGTTGTGCTGGTGATGCTCAATGTTTCTAACGATAGCAGGTTAACTATTCACATAGAACATCCCTGGCTACCCGGCAACTATCGGCAGCTATTCTCACAACTTGAGTATTCATTTACTGAAAAAGCATCTTTTGAATTACAAGCAGGAGAATACCTCGTATATGAGAAGATATAAAAAAGGGATACCATTTTGGGGTATCCCTTTTTTTAATGTATTTGCTGAATTAATTATCTAAGTCGGTCAGATCTATCGGATAAGCATAAGTACCTTCATAGCCCGGATAGATTCCTTCTACGCGTATTTTTCTTCCTTTATTTGCAGTAAGTATTTTCTCTAAATCACCAATACTTTTTACCGAATCATCCCCAATACTTATAATGATGAATCCTTCCTGCATACGACTTTTCCTTAGTAACCCTTCATTAATTTTTTTAACAACAACACCACCGGGTATTTGATTTGCAGAAGCAGTCTTTGACTCAATCGTAGCCAGTTCAGCTCCCAATTTTTCCATGATACCATCATTTTTTACAATGTTGGTATTACCCACTTTATTCTTTAGAACCAGATAAACGGTATTCTCTTTTCCTCCTCTTGTATAAGTTAATGAAATTTTATCACCGGGTTTGTAGCGGGTTACCTGCTCCTGTAATTCCGGACCAGTAGTAACGGCAACACCATTTATTTTATTAACGATATCGCCTTTCTTAATTCCAGCGTTGGCTGCTGCTCCATCAGCAGGAACATCCAGCACATATACACCTTCCCCTTCTTTATATCCCGGATTGTTTTTCTTATCTTCTTCACTCATTTCAACCCCTTCTTTTGCATATTGAATACCGATGAATGCTCTTTGAACGGTGCCGTATTTCACAATATCGGTTACTACTTTCTTCACAATATTTACGGGAATTGCATAAGAATATCCTGCATAAGATCCGGTAGGAGAGGCAATGGCTGAATTAATTCCCACCAATTCACCATTGGTGTTGATGAGTGCCCCCCCACTATTTCCAGGGTTAACAGCAGCATCAGTTTGAATAAAAGATTCTATAGCTGCTGAACTTTGACGGTCATTGAGCCCAAGCGATCTTGCTTTTGCACTCACAATACCTGCCGTAACTGTTACATCAAGAGAAAGGGGATAACCAATAGCTAATACCCACTGTCCCAATTTGGTTTCATCACTATTTCCATACACCAGATAAGGAAGCGATTTACCTTCAATTTTAATAACAGCCAAATCTGTACTTGGATCAGATCCTATCACCGTCGCTTTATATGATTTTTTATTGGCCAATGTAACATTGATTTCATCGGCGCCATTAATCACGTGATTATTGGTAACGATATAGCCATCCTGCGTAATAATAACACCACTTCCACTAGCTCTTTGTTCTGGAGTTACACGGGGGCCTCCGCCAAAAAAGTCTCCAAAATCATCTCCAAAAAAATCGGAAAATGGGCTCCTTTGTCTTTGTTGAGCAGTTACCTGCTTGGCTTTGGTGCGGGTTTTAATGTGCACAACTGCCGGAGTAGCAGTGGTGGCAGCTGGGGTAAAGTCTACACTTGCAGCATCTCCCGCCTTATTAAAAAATCCGGCATAATTAACGGGTAACTTTCCGGATTCCTGGATACCGGCATTCTGTTGTTGCATCCATTTACCGAAACCCCAGATGCTGGCAATGGAAGTTACTCCACTTATTAAAACGATGGTTAATACATTTTTCCAGTTCAGTTTCATATTGTTTCTGTTTACGAATTTATTATTACAAATTGCGTGCCTTTCTGACTGCAAATAAATAAATCCTACACTTTGTCAGTTTACCTTCCTCACCATTTAACAAATGTTTTACGATGTTGTTCGTAGATGTGTGTATAAAGGTATTGTTAATATACTGTTTAATCATACAATCCGGTAAGAAAATCCATTGTGTCAACCCCATCAGCATAATCGTGCAATCCGGGATGCTGTGCCGCCCCGGGTTCTATCCCATACCTGCCCACAATACATTGGATATCGGGATTGTTTTTCAGTTCATTTTCCGGGAACTTGCCGGGTTGATAGAACTGATAATGAATCTGACTTACCGGTGAAAAGGGAGAGGGATTCTCAGTTAGTACTACTGACCCATTGGTCATATAGTACCGATTACTCATGATTAGTAAAGTGAGGTGATAATCGTAGTTATGTTTATATGCAGGAAGATCCATTAGAAAATCATAGGATTTCAAAGCTTCCAGCATCGGCTCGAATGAATACCCTTCCGGAACCCAAATTTGAGTAATATTCCTGCATCCCAGGCCAAAATATTGAAGCATGTCCCTCGTGAGTAAACGCAATGTTTCCGGGCCTTCCTGTCCGTTTAGCACGGCAACCGATGTTCGGTTTTTCCTAATGATGTGGGGATATTTTCCAAAATAATAATCGAAATACCTACCCGATTGGTTACTACCGGTAGCAATATAGGCATCACAACCCTGCAATCTTTCCGCCAGTTGAAAATATTGGCTAATTCGGCTATCCCTGTTCAAAAGCCACTCAATCAGGTGCTTAATCAGGCGGGAATCGGAAGACGAGGGTTTGATGATTGCGGTATGACCGCTTATGAAAATGCAAAGGCAGTCGAAAAAACCCACTAGAGGTATATTTCCTGCCATAACTAAACCAACTTTTTTAGGATTGCGGGTATTTTCGGGTATGGAATAGGAGGAAACCCAGTCTTTTAGCTTGGATGAAGTGAGCATTTGATCGGTTATTGCCCGGATGGCATCCTTTATAAAAGGCTTGATAAACCAGGTATTTTCACGAGATGCCTGCTCCTGAACTGCCTCCCAATCGGGGTGGGTAGAATGCATATAATCACCTAATTCACACATTATTTGAATTCGTTCTTGTAAAATCATTGTTCCATCGTATTTTTGGAGTACAAATGTAGATTCACTCACTCAACAAAACCATTTTATATGGCAATCAAAATTACAGACGAATGTATTAACTGCGGAGCCTGCGAGCCCGAATGTCCGAATAACGCTATCTATGAAGGTGGTGTTGAATGGTCTATTTCAGATGGAACTACCGTTAAAGGTGATTTTACTTTAATGGATGGTTCAGTAGTGACTGCCGAACAACGGCATGCACCCATTAGTGTAGATACCTATTACATTACTCCAAACAAATGCACCGAATGCCAAGGTTTCCACGAAGAGCCACAGTGTGCGGCTGTTTGTCCGGTTGATTGTTGTGTACCTGATGATCAATATCAGGAAACAGTGGATGAGTTGTTGGGTAAGAAAGCTAAAATGCATATTTAATTATTGCAGTCTGTTTATCAACAGTACTCGGTATATCCCGCCGATTTTTTTCTGCTGAATGCCGAAGAAGTCGACGGGATTTTTTTATTGATTAAGCAAAAACATGAAAAAAAATATCGCCCTTGTTACCGGTGGATTGAGTTCCGAAGCACAGATTAGTTATAAAAGTGCCGAAACCGTAAAGGCACATCTTAATCGCTCTAAGTATAATGTATATTATATAGACATCCATCCATCCGGATGGTGGTTTGTATCAGAACCGGGAGAGCGAATCCCGGTAAATAAGGAAAATTTTACGGTAACATGGGAGGGTGCTACCATTGTTTTTGATGTAGCGCTCATGTGTATACACGGTACGCCCGGAGAAGATGGTAAAATGCAGGGCTATTTCGACTTATTAAAAATTCCTTACACAAGTTGTGATGCGGCAACTTCAGCCCTAACATTTAATAAACGCTTTACGGTTGCAGTGGTTGCATTCTCCGGAGTGCAGGTAGCAAAATCTTTACATTTATTTGCTCATACACCGATATCTCCTGAACAAATTTTACATCAGCTAAGGTTGCCCGTTTTCGTTAAGCCTAATAATGGAGGTAGTAGTTTGGGTATTAGTAAAGTGAATACCTCGTCAGACCTTGCACCGGCACTTCATAAAGCTTGGGCGGAGGATAGTCAGATTTTAGTTGAAGAGTTTATCGCAGGAAGAGAATTTACCATCGGCGTTTGTAAGTTGAAAGGGGTTGTTACTGTTTTACCAATTACTGAAATAGAAACTCAAAATGAATTTTTCGATTTTGAAGCAAAATATCAGGGAAAAAGTAAAGAAATCACTCCCGCCAATCTTTCTCCTGAAATGCAGCACCAGTTAGAATCCTCAGCCATGAAGGCTTATGAAGTATTAAATTGCAGAGGGGTTGTTCGAATTGATTTTATTTACAGTGAGCAACATCAGCAACCTTTTTTGTTGGAGGTAAATACAGTGCCCGGACAAAGTGCTGCCAGTGTTATTCCTCAGCAGGTAGCTGCAAAGGGCTGGAATTTATCGGATTTTTATGGAGCACTCATAGAGGAGGCTTTAGGTGAATAGGGTTAAGAAACTTAGCTTCCCATTTTAATTTTTTAGCACTAATATTGCTTAGTATTATTTGTATGAAAAAATTTTTCGAACAACTCACTCGTAAGCCACTTTGGGTAAATATGCTGGCTGCTATAGGAACAGTGTTGTTGTTTCTGATTCTTTTTTTCGCCTCTCTTGCCTGGCTAACCGGTCATGGAAAAATTCAAAGAGTTCCCTCCATTACTGGTCAAAATATAGTCGCAGCAACCAAAACCTTGGAATCCGCTGGGTTTGATGTTGTAATTCAAGATTCTGTATTCATAGATAGTTTAGCAAAGCAGGCAGTCGTTCGGCAAATTCCCGAAGCTGAATCAATTGTTAAGCGGGGGAGAACCATTTATTTAACTATCAATCGAACAGTAGCTCCTCAGGTGGAAATGCCCAATCTGGCTGGTTTTTCAGTTAAAAGTGCCGAGATGTACCTGATAAGTTTGGGACTTCGCATGGGAGAGATTTCATATAAACCGGATATTGCCAGAAATGCCGTTTTAGAGCAATTGCTGGGCGACAGACCTATTGCTCCCGGAACACGCATTCCGATAGGAACCGTCATCAATTTCGTTCTGGGAAGTGGTGAAGGAATGGGTGATGTTGAAGTCCCTCAATTAGTGGGATTAACATTTGAGGCAGCCAAGCTGATGTTGCAGAGTATGAATATTAATATGGGAGCAGTTGTTGCAGTTACTCCCATTACCGATTCCGCCGCATCTTTTGTGGTTCGTCAGTCGCCCGGCGCGCTTTCCGATTCTCTGGATATAAGTGGGTTTAAGCTACCCAATAAAATGAAGCCTGGACAATTAATGGATCTCTTCCTCAGCAATACAGCCCCTGCGGCAGCTGATACAACACAGTCTCCCTATCATCCCTAACCAATACTTTAAATAATTATCCATATTTAATAACTTTAAATAGTAAATTATGCAAACAATTACCGTAGAAGAAATGAAAGCCCTGATTGATCAGGGAACTCCCATTCATTTAGTGGATGTGCGCGAACCTCACGAGCATGCTGAATTTAATATTGGCGGATTGTTGCTTCCACTCGGACAAGTGCAAACATTGCAGATAGAACCTATTGAAGATTGGAAAAATGAGCCTGTTTACTTCTATTGTCGTAGCGGCAACCGCAGCGGTCAGGCCTGCATGATGCTGGAAACAATGGGGTTTACCAATGTAATTAATGTATCCGGCGGTATGTTGGCATGGAAAGAAAGAATAGGCAGTTAAAATTTACTTTCTTTCTATAAACTAATATTCAGCGCAATCAGCATATTCCTTCCTGCCATTGGATAAAAGGCATTGTCGACAGTCAGTTGATTGTTGAAAATATACGGATAGGTATAACCATTGGGTTCATATTGCTTATTCATCAAATTGATTATCTGAACAATCAATTTGCATTCCTTTAATGCTTTCACGGGAATTTTCCAGCTGGCGCGAAAATCCTGAATATAAAATGGTTGAATTTTTCTTAGCTCACTTTGTGTGTTATCTAAGTATTGTTTGCTTACATATTTATGGATCCATTCCAGCTCAATACCTGCAAAAGGTTTCCAGCTAATGATTCCTGCACCAGTAACAGCGGGTGAAAAGGAAATGTCTGTATTTCTGTGTAATACCGGCAGCTGATCTCCGGTATCGAAATTGTCGATATATTCTGTAAACTCCTTTATTTTGTTTCTACTGATGCTCACATTACCACTCAATTGAAACTGTTGATTGAACTGCCATCCACCTTCCCATTCCAAACCCATTCGGTAACTGTTGGGTACATTGGTTCGGGTATATGATCCTACATCATTGATCTGACCGGTTAATACCAACTGTTGTTGATATAGCATGTAGAATGCAGTTACTCCATAATAACCTTTGGCCGATTTGTGCATCCAGCCTGCTTCCCAATCATGCAAGGTTTCTGCATTGGGTTGAGAGGAAATACCTGCCTGAAAGTCATCCCGATTCGGCTCTTTATTGGCAACTGCATAACTTAAAAATGCATTCGTTCCATTGTGCTGATAACTCAATCCCATCTTAGGATTCAAGAATGAAAAGGATCGATTCACATTCAAGTTGGGCATCCCCTGAAATCCATTCATTACATGTCGTACAAATCGATATTGCAAATCAGCAAATACTTTCCATCTGTCGGTGATATTTTCCTGCCACTTGGTATATAGATGTGCCTCATTTTTATTGGCAGTAAGATTATAATAACGATATCCATTCGGTATGGAGCCATACTGAATCCAGGGTATTTGTCCAAAATGCTTACCATCATATCTCGTAATACCTCCTCCAACTGTTATTTCCCTTTTATCTTTTTTTTGCTGCAGCGTGAATAACTGACCAAAATATATGTTATCCAGCCATTTTTGTCGAACTAAATCGGTAGCAGTATAGGTAGCTCCACCTACAGTTACCGAGGACAATCCATAATTTGAAAAGGTTTGATCGGCTTTGTATTCTTCATAATATCCTTTTCCGGTGCTAACGAAACTGGTGGTATTGATAATCCAATAATTTTTCAAAGCCTGATTAAAAAATAACTGATAATGGTTTTGCCAGTAATTATCTGTCTGGTTGTTGTAAGGTGTTCCAGGCTTTTCAGTTCCAGCGGGGTTATAGGTTCTGTTGGTAGTCAATACATTCTCAGGAACTCCATACCATGCCTGATAGGTTTTTTCCTTTCCGGAAAAAATATTGAATCGAAGGCTCGATTTATTTTTTCGAAATTGAGTGCTGAAATAAAATGATTGCAGGTTACTGCTGGCACGGTCGATATAGCCATCGCTAACAATTCGGCTGATGCGACCATCCATTGTAATATATTTACCGATTAATCCTGTTCCACCTTGTATGGTATTTTTCAGGGTGCCAAAAGAACCTACGCTGTTATTGACATCTAGATAGGCTTTCTCATGGATTTCGTTAGTTGAAAGGTGGATAGATGCACCAAAAGCTCCTGGTCCATTACTTGAGGTTCCCACACCCCGTTGTACTTGTATACTGTTTACAGAAGATGCAAAATCTGGTAAATCTACAAAGTAAGAACCCATGCTTTCTGCATCATTATAAGGAATACCATTGAGAGTAACATTGATTCGGGTGGCATCGGATCCCCTGATACGAATACCTGTGTAACCCACGCCATTGCCTGCATCCGCATTTACTACTACGGAGGGTACCTGATTTAATAACATGGGAATATCCATTCCCAGGTTCGATTTTTTTAGCTGCTCTTTATTGATATTGGTTTTGGCAAATGGGGCCGTTTCGGCTGCACGAACAGCAGTTACTTCCAGGGGTTGAAGCTCATAGGTTGTGGGTGATAGTAAAATTTCAATTTGCTTGTTGAGTGATACAGTAACTAAACTTTTTTGTTGAGATTGATACCCAAGGGCATTTATCAGCAGTTCGCTTTTTTTACTCGAATTCGATGATAAAGAGAACTGTCCCAGTTCATTGGTTATAACAGAATTACTTCCATACCAAACGACTGCTCCTGAGATAGGTTCGCCGGTATGGATGTCTTTTACGGTACCGGATATCGGATTTTCCGAGGGTGACTGAGCAAAGAGGGGGATTGAATTTAAAATTACAATCAGTGTTCCCAACAACTTTTTCATAAACAACTGTTTAAAAAGTTAACAATGGGAACAGGGAATAGCGGACGGAGAAGTGGAGCGAGCACCTTCCCTTCGCAGGCATTACCCTGTTCAGGTTCTACGGGTATTTTCTCAGCTGGAAGATGGAAATCATCATTCCGGCACCCCGAGGATTTTTGCAAAGATAGGATAATTGCGGTTTTTCAAAATTTTGATTGTAACTTTTCAATAATCACATCGTTTTATAAAAAAAAGCTATGCAAAAAGTTATTGTTTGGTTGTTGACTTTTATTGGAAGTATTACGCTGAATGCCCAGGAAACAGTTCATGTTGTAAAAGATGCAAGAGCACAGGAAAGAAGAGTGGGTGAATTTACTGCCATTCAGGTTTTTGGAGCTATGGATGTATTTATAACCCAGGGAAAGCAAGCCGCATTAGCTGTTAGTGCCTCAAGCGATGAGGAAAGGGAAGCAATTATTACTGAAGTACGAGATAATACCCTTTATATCAGTATCAAAAACAAAATGGTAATCGGTTGGAAGAATCAGCAAGCCCGAGCTTATGTAACTTTTTCTAATCTCGAAATGATGGATATAAGTGGGGCTTCTGACATCAACATCATTGGAGTTTTGAAGAGTAATGATTTGGTGATGAAAATATCCGGAGCCAGTGATGTAAAGGGAGAATTAGATTTAAATAATTTTCGGATCAACTTAAATGGTGCCTCCGATTGTAAACTTACTGGCAAGGCAAGTCGGATGAAAGTACAGGTAAGTGGGGCCTCCGATTTTAAAGGGTATGATTTAAAATCCGCTATCGCAGAAGTATCTGCTTCCGGAGCTTCAGAAGTACATTTATCAGTTGAACAGGAAATTAGTGTGGAAGCTAGTGGGGCCAGTTCTGTTTATTATAAAGGAACCCCAAAAATCAGAAATGCATCTGTAGCCGGAGCATCCAGTTTTTCTAAGAAACAATAACTAATTTTTCATTCGTAAAATACTTTTATAAATGGCTCTAGTACAAACAGTTATCTAAAAAATTGTTTAAGAAGAAAAAAGATCGTACCTTTGCAGTCCAAATCGCGAGGTAGAGCAGCGGTAGCTCGTCGGGCTCATAACCCGAAGGTCGGAGGTTCGATCCCTTCCCTCGCAACCAAACTAAGGCCCTCTGGGCCTTTTTTTTACTGTATGAAGTCTGGATTTGTAAATATTTTTGGCAAGCCCAATGCCGGTAAAAGTACCCTCCTAAATGCGTTGATTGGGGAGAAGTTAGCCATTGTGTCACCCAAAGTACAAACTACCCGGCATCGGATTAAGGCTTTTTTAAATAAACCCGGTGCATACCAATTGGTATTGTCGGATACCCCCGGCATCATCCAGCCCAAATATTTGCTGCAAAACAAAATGATGGAAGCCGTTTCGGCCGCTTTGGAAGATGCCGACCTGGCTGTATTATTGGTTGATGTGAATGATAATCTGGAGGAGTTGGATCAGTTATTTTCCGGACTCAAACTGCGGGTACCTTCAATTGTTGTGCTTAATAAAATAGATATTGCAGCCAACGGAAAAATTAAGGAAGCCATTGCATTTTTTACAGGGAAATCGTATTGTAAGGAATTGGTAAAAATATCTGCATTACAGCAGCATCATTTGCTGAGCCTGATAGACGTAATGTTGAAATACATACCGGAAGGGCAGCCTTTTTTTAGTGAAGAAGATTTGAGCGATTTGCCAACCCGCTTTTTTGTGAGTGAATTGATTCGGGAAAAAATTTATGAATTGTTTGGAGATGAAATTCCCTACCAAACAGCAGTTGTAGTAAATGAATATGCTGAAAAGGCTCAACTAATTAAAATACAGGCCGACATTATTGTAAACCGTGAATCGCAGAAAGCAATTGTACTGGGTGATAAGGGCAGCATGATTAAGCAATTGGGTATGATGGCACGAAAAGATATTGAAGCATTTATTGGATCGAAGGTTTTTTTGGAATTGTTTATCAAGGTTCGTCCTAAATGGCGAGATAATGATATGCATTTGAAGGAATATGGATACCGGTAATCGCTAAAAGTTTTAAATGGATTTTTTATGAGTTATACAATTGCAATTGTGGGACGTCCCAATGTTGGGAAAAGCACATTATTTAATCGTTTATTAGAGCAAAGGAAAGCGATTGTAGATGATGTGAGTGGAGTTACCCGCGACCGGCAATATGGCGTAGCAGATTGGTCGGGAAGAGTTTTTAATTTGATAGATACCGGAGGTTTTGTACCTAATGGAACTGAGTTGTTCGAGGCTGAAATCCGGCAACAGGTAAATATTGCTGTTGAAGAAGCAGATGCACTGATTTTTTTAGTAGATGTAACAACCGGAATAACAGACTTAGATTCAGCAATGGCGCATATTCTAAGAAAAACAAGTAAACCTGTTTTTTTAGTGGTGAATAAAGTAGATAATGGCACAAGGGAACTGGAAGCAACAGAATTTTATGGATTAGGTTTTGAAAATACTTTTTTTATCAGCAGTGTTTCGGGAAGTGGAACTGGTGAATTACTGGATGCCATCACAGCTCCTATCCCTATGGAAAATATCGACCATGAATTACCAGCATCTACATTGCCTAAAATTGCCATCGTTGGTCAGCCCAATGTTGGAAAATCTTCTCTTCTCAATGCACTCATTGGAAAGGAAAGAAGTATTGTAAGTGATATCTCCGGAACAACCCGTGATAGTATTCATACCCACTATAAACTATATCAAAAGGAATTTGTGTTGATTGATACAGCGGGTATCCGAAAAAAAAGTAAAGAAAAAGATGATCTGGAATTTTATTCCATCATTCGTGCTATCCGCGCGATGGATGAAGCAGACGTTTGTTTGATTGTTCTAGATGCAGTGAAAGGAATAACCGCACAGGATATTACTATATTTAGTTTGGCAGTGAGAAAAGGAAAGGGTGTTGTGGTATTAGTAAATAAATGGGATTTACTTGAAAAATCTACCAACACTTCCCGAGATTATGAAAAAGCTTTGAAACAAAAATTAGCACCTTTTACCGATGTGCCTGTTCTGTTTATCTCTGCAAAAGAGAAAACCCGCATATTTAAAGCCATAGAAATTGCATTGGAGGTTTATGGAAATCGAAGCCAGAAAATTCCAACAGCAAAATTAAATGATGCGATGCTAAAGGCAGTAGAATCCTATCATGCCCCCGTTGTTAGGGGTAATGTGGTAAAAATAAAATATGTAACGCAACTCCCTACTCCTGTACCTTCTTTTGCTTTTTTTACCAACTATCCCGATGACATTAAAACTCCATATAAGAATTATCTCGAAAATAAACTTAGGGAAAGCTTTTCGCTTACAGGGGTTCCTGTAAGAATTTTCTTCCGAAAAAAATAGCTTGCCACCTTCGGATTGCTGTCGAAACATCCTAAAATCTGATAATAATGTGTCAGTTTGTACTTTTATTAGTACCAATCCAATAATGGCACTAATATTGCCTATATGTTTCAAATAATAGAAATTGAACTAAATGTTTTAAGGTGACATTTTGTCGTAATTTTTAATCTATGCCCCAAAATAAATTTTTCAATACCAACGAGGAAGAGTCCGATTTTATGCCAATAATCCCCTTCAATGAGGAGGATTTTGAATTGGATAATACGCTCTCTGTTCCCGATGTGTTACCCATTTTGCCTCTAAGGAATACTGTTTTATTTCCCGGAGTAGTGCTTCCTATCACTGTAGGAAGGGATAAAAGTATTCAGGCAGTAAATGAAGCCTATGCCGGTGAGAAACTCATTGGTGTGTTGGCTCAAAAAGATGCTTCTATTGAAGAACCGGCAGCTTCTGATTTATGTACAATTGGAACAGTTGCCAAAATTGTTAAGCTGATTAAAATGCCTGATGGGGGAACTACTATCATTATTCAGGGGAAAAAACGATTTGCTTTGGGTGCTTTGGTTCCTGGGGTAGATTATTTTAAAGGGGCAGTAACGCTCTTACCCGATCAGCCCATTCCAGATACTGACGAATTTAAAGCTCAGGTAAGTACCATTAAAGATCTGGCAACCCAAATCATTCAGCTTTCCCCCAATATTCCTACTGAGGCTTCTATCGTTTTAAAAAACATAGAGAACCCTACTTTCCTGGTTAATTTTGTTAGCAGCAACCTGAACAGCGATTTGAAAGAAAAGCAACAACTGCTCGAAATGAATCAGGTGCAGGAGAGAACGGTTCAACTGATTACTATTTTACAAAAGGAATTACAGTTTGCCGAGTTAAAAGATAAAGTAACCAGCAAAACCAGAACGGAAATTGATAAGCAGCAAAGAGATTATTTTTTACAGCAGCAATTAAAAAGTATTAAAGATGAGTTAGGTGGCGATACAAACGATAGGGAATTGGCTGATATGAAGAAAAAAGCTGAAGAAAAGAAATGGCCAGATTCAGCAAAGCAGGCTTTCAAAAATGGTATTGCCAAGTTAGAAAGGATGCACCCTTCAACGCCCGATTATTCGGTTGTTTATAACCATCTCGATTTGATGTTAGACCTTCCCTGGGAAGAATATACACTAGATAATTATGATCTGAATCATGCTGCAGAGGTGTTGGATAATGATCATTATGGAATGGGTAAAATAAAAACACGGATTCTCGAATACCTGGCGGTACTGAAGTTGAAAGGAGATATGAAGAGTCCTATTCTTTGTTTTCTTGGACCTCCCGGAATTGGAAAAACTTCACTTGGTCGTTCCATTGCTCATGCTATTGGAAGAAAATATGTACGGGTTAGTTTAGGTGGACTGCATGATGAGAGCGAAATCCGTGGTCATAGAAAAACCTATATCGGTGCAATGCCGGGTAGAGTAATTCAGAATATCCGTAAATGCAAATCATCCAACCCGGTTATGATTCTGGATGAGATTGATAAAATTGGAAATGATTTTCGGGGCGATCCTTCCTCTGCTTTGCTGGAAGTGCTGGATCCCGAGCAGAATCACTCCTTCTATGATAATTATTTGGAATTAGAATATGATTTGAGCAAAGTTTTGTTCATTGCTACAGCAAATAACCTTCAACAAATTCAGCCTGCATTAAGGGATCGATTGGAAATCATTGATTTGAGCGGGTATGCAACTGAAGAAAAAATTCAAATAGCACAGCGACACCTGGTTCCAAAACAAAAAGAGGCACATGGTTTAAAAGATGTCGCTTTTCAGATAGGAGCTCCTGTATTAGAAAAAATTATTGAACAATACACGCGTGAAAGTGGTGTTCGTGAATTAGATAGACAGTTAGCCTCCATTATGCGTTATCAGGCGAAAGAACTGGCAACCCGCGGAAAATTGAAGTCAACCGTAACCCTGGCTGATGTTGAAAAAATCTTAGGTTCCTCACGCTATAATAATGAAATGTATAAAATTGCCCTAATGCCTGGAGTGGCCGTGGGGTTAGCCTGGACGTATGTTGGTGGTGATATATTGTTTATTGAAACTTTATTAAGCGATGGAAAGGGAGAGTTAAAACTTACAGGTAATTTGGGTAATGTGATGAAAGAGAGTGCCACTACTGCACTCAGCTATGTTCAGGCCAATGCCCGAAAATTTGGAATTGATTCGGCTCAATTTGAAAAGAAGAATATTCATATACACGTTCCCGAAGGGGCAACACCTAAGGATGGTCCTAGTGCGGGTATTACTATGTTAACTTCGCTGGTATCTGCTTTCACCGGTAAAAAAGTAAAACCATTTTTAGCTATGACGGGAGAGATTACGCTTAGAGGACAGGTATTGCCGGTGGGTGGCATTAAGGAAAAAATATTGGCTGCCAAGCGTGCTGGGTTAAAGGAAATCATACTATGCGCACAAAATGAAAAGGATATTAAAGAGATAGACCCTGAATTTATCAATGGACTTACTTTTCATTATGTAAAAACCATGCAACAGGTTATTGATTTAGCCCTGGTGTAAAGGCTAAATTGGTTAAATCTTTATTAGATTTGACCTGTAATGAACCGATTCCCTACTTGGATTTGTTTTGTGTTGGCAATTTGTTGGCATGTCGACGTACTTTCCCAAACTTTAGGAGGCAATGCAGTATTTAATTTTTTAGATCATCCTGCGGGAGCCAGAACGGCTGCATTAGGTGGAGTTAATGTTTCTGCTATTCAGAAAGATGTTTCAATGGCTTTTCAAAATCCTGCATTGCTAAGAAGCACTCAGCATGCTCAAATCAGCAGTTCTTTTCATTCCTGGATTGCGGGAATCCAAAATTATTCACTTTCATTTGCCAACCGCTTATCTTCATCCGGTTGGATGCAGGGTTGGGGATTGAATTATTTTTCTTACGGAAATCTTACACAAACTGATGCTGCAGGAAATATACTGGGTCAGTTTAAGCCGGTAGATTATGTAGTGCAAACCCAGATAAGCAAAGTGTATCATGAGAAATTTAATTGGGGTCTTACAGCCAAATTCATCCACTCTTCCTATGGGATGTATAGAAGTTCGGGATTGGCTTTCGATGTAGGGGTGAATTATTTCGACTCTGCTGCAGGATGGCAGGCGGCAGTAGTTGTAAAGAATATGGGATTTCAGCTTGCATCCTACGTAGCCGGCGGTATGCGGGAAGAACTACCTTTTGATGTTCAGGCGGGCATTTCAAAAAAATTAGCAAATGCACCTTTTCAATTTTCAATAACTGCACGGCAATTGCATCGTTTCAATACGGTTTATAATGATACAAGTTTTAGGGCTTCAGAAGGAGAACTCAATTACACACAAGTTGATTTCATTCAAAAGATTTTTTCTCATATAACCATAGGGATGCAGGTTTATCCACATGAAAAATTAGAGTTGATGGCTGGATATTCTTTTAGAAGAAGATCCGAGCTAAATGTATTCAACCAGGTGGTTGGTTTGAACGGATTTACTGCGGGAGCAGCACTATTACTAAAAAAGATGCATATATCTTATTCAACGGGCTTTTTTCAGCGCAATATGTTTCATTCAGTATCCATACTGGTAAACTGGAATGGAAAAATGTAAATTATCTGAGATAACTGTCAACTTTGAAATTGACCTGATAATTCCTGTAAAAAGGATATGGATGAAGTTGGGAAGAAAAATCAGATGAATAGCGTATTTTCCTTTTTTATATGCAGATGCTATTTGTGAATGGATGGTATGTATGATTGATTGATTAAGATTAACGGGTTCCATTTTTTTTTATTGGTGCAGGAGGTTGTGTTTTTTGGGGTGGCGGCACAGTAGCAGGTTGTTTGTTATCGGGTGCTTTAGGTATATTACCGGAGGGCACATTTTTAGGTTTATTGATCAGTAAATTTGTATCGGACTCAGCACCAATTTTTTCTAAAGTTCCCGACACATCATATCCGTTTTCAACCTTATTAAAACCAACTTCACTTTCCCCACTTTGTATGGGAACATTCCCATTGGAATAATCAATCTGGATATCGTTATTTATTTCTTCGGGTTTAGAGAAAGTTATTTTCGTATCTATTCCACAAGTGGGGTCATTGGCTGCCTTATTCATAAAATAAGCCCAAATTGGCATAGCAGCTCGTCCACCCTCCCCATTCTTGCTTTCTTTATTAAAGCGAATAAAACGATCGTCGGCACCAACCCATCCTCCTGCCAGCAGTTGTGGGGTATAGCCCATAAACCAGGCATCACTATTGTCGTTGGTAGTTCCGGTTTTACCGGCAATTTCTAATCCTGCAGGCATATCATACCCCCAGATTCCAGCACCCGTTCCATTAGTCATTACTCCCTGCATCATCTTAATAACTGAGTAGGCAGTAACATCACTTATTACTTCTTTCCGCTTAGGAACAAAATTTGCCAGTACATTTCCATTCCTGTCTTCAATACGGGTGATATACATAGGTTTTGCACTAAAGCCTCTGCCGGGGAAAATGCTATAACCTTGCATCATCTCAAATAACGACAATTCTACAGCTCCAATTCCAATGGAAGGATAGGCGGGAATATTGGATTGAAAATCGCATTTACGTAAAAAATCAATCAATCTTTTTGCACCATTGTTTCCATTGTTGTCGAGCTGTTTGAGAATATAAGCTGTTGCACAGTTTCTTGATTTTGCTAACGCGAGCGCCATGGGCATGGCAGCACCCGTGCAGGTTTTACTGGTGGCAGGAACCAATCCAAAACTTCCAAAACTTTGTTGATTATCGTATACGGTAGTATTCGGGGTGAACCCCGCTTCTTCAATAGCCAGACTATACAATAGGGGTTTCATGGTTGATCCTACCTGTCGTTTGGTATTGATATTGGCATGATCGAATTTGAAAGTTTTATAATCAATTCCTCCTACCCAAGCTTTAATCTGCCCATCCATCGGGTTCATCACAATAAAACCTGCCTGTAACATTTGGCGATGGTATTTGATGGAATCGTAAGGCGTCATCAATGTATCTTTTCCCCGTGCATTATTCCAGGCGAAAATGTGCATGTTTACAGGCTCTAAGAAGGATTTTTTTATTTCTTCATCGTCCATGCCCTCTTTTTTCATGTTTTTCCAGCGGTCACTCTGCTTCATAAACGACTCCAACATATAATCATATCCCTTCCATACTGAACCTGTTTTAATATTCTCTTGATTATTCAATAATTTCTGGAGATAACTTAAATGCCTTGCAACTGCTTCTTCAGCATAAATCTGCATACTGGGATTAATAGTGGTATAAATCTTAAGTCCATCCCGATACAAATCATAATTATCACCATTATTTTTTTTGTGCTCTTTACACCATTTTTTCATTTCTTCACCCAATATCATGCGGAAGTAGGGGCCCAATCCATTATTTTCATCCAGCTTTTTATAGTTCAGCAAAATGGGCTGTTTTTTTAAAATAGCCGCTTCAGGTGCTGTAAGATAATTTTTAGCAACCATCCGGTTGATTACCAAATTTCGCCTATCCATAGCCCGTTTCGGATTTGTTCTTGGATTGTAAATGCCGGGTCCATTCACCATTCCAATTAATACGGCCGCCTCTTCAATATTAATCCGATCAGGTTCTTTTTGGAAAAATGTTTTAGAAGCATTCCTGATTCCATACACATTATCTCCAAAAGCCACTGTATTCAAATAGAGTGTAATAATTTCTTCTTTGGTAAAATTTCTTTCTAACTTAATCGCAATAATGGCTTCCTTTAATTTTTGTAGACCTCTTAGCAATACATTTTTGGTGCTCCAGTTTTCTGTAAATAAGTTTTTAGCGGTTTGCATAGTTATAGTACTTGCACCTCCCTCACTTCCCAGAAAAAAGAGTGCTCTGCCTACAGATAAAGCATCAATGCCGCTATGGTCGTAAAATCTTTTATCTTCTGTAGCAACCAAGGCTTGGACTGCGAACGGACTAATATCTTTATAGTCGGTCATTACCCGGTCTTCAATATAATATTTTCCAATAGGAGTTCCGTCATCTGCAAAAACCTGGCTGGCAAGAGAGGCAGTGGGGTTTTCAATGTCTTCCAAATGAGGCATAGCACCCAGCCATCCCAGATTGATAATGATAACCAGTAAGATAAATAAACCGATACATCCGAAAAAAAACCGCCAAAAATAGCGCACTGCTTTTGTCATAAATTGTTGGGTTCCTTGATTACCAGTTATCAAATATCCATATTTTTCTCTAAAACGGGTTTACCGATTTAAGTTACATTAATTAGAATTTGTCGGGATACAATTCGTGTAAAAAGCTGTTGTATCCGTCTATGTCCTGACTAGCGATTAGTAAGGAAAGATTTGAAGGACTAATTAAACTAAATGTAAACTTTTCAGCACCCAGCCAGGGAATAATTCGAGTTGCAGCCGAAGGCCTCACTTTATCCATATAAACCAGTGCTTGTTCTACGTTTACAAACGGACCAAATAGTAAATATTGATATTGGGCATTTATTTTTTGTATGTTAATTGGAACGGCTTTGTTCAATGATAATAGTTGATTAAATCGGTTAAACGCATTCTTACTTTCATTAACAAAAATTGGATCTACTTTATTTAACATCAAAACAAGATAAACTGTATCAGTAATTGAGAAACTATAACTGTTTCCCTTAACGCCTCCGAAATTCTGTCCGGAACTTACCGCAATGGGTCGGGTGCGGGCAATTGGCATAACAGGTTCTTTAGTAGGGGAGGTGTTCAATTCTTTTCCGGTTTTTACTAGTTCGGTATAATTTTGCCTCAGCGTTACGATATTGGCTGAAACAGGCGCTGTAGGAGCTTTACCGGATCCCGCAGATGGGGTAATGGTTCTTATTGGGGTAGTATAATCAACATCTGCCCCTCTTCTGATATCTTCCTCTCCACGGTCTATTTGTAAATTGCTTAGGTATGCCTCTATCTGATTCCTTCTTTTCAATACATCTACCATGGTAAGGGCTTTCTCTGCCAGAGGTGAATTTGGAAATATACGGGATAAGTTTTCTAGTCGGTTTATCGCAACGCTATCCTGCTTATTTTTTATATAGTAGATCGATTCAATATATAAAAGTTGTGGCTTCCAGTAGACATTTCCTAATTCTTTATCAGCCTTTATTTTTTCAGCTTTTGCTTCTTCAAAAGAACCCTCGATAAAGAGATTGTAAATTTTTTCATAACGAAGGGTCGCTGGATCTTTTACTTTTTCCTTTCCCGACTTATTGAGTTGTTGCGTTAGTTTTCCATCCGGATACCCCATTTTTAAACGGTTGGCCATTGCTGCTTCCCGAACCGGATCTCCCATTTTTCTATAACAATAAGTCGCATTAAAAAGTGAGGGCTCTGCTTCACTGCTTTCGGGAAAGCGCTTTAAAATTTGCTCATAAATTTCCACAGCTGTAGGATAATCTTCTAGCATGTTTTGGAATGTTAATGCATTTTCAAGCATGGCTTTTAAAACAATGGCATTTGATTGTCCCATTTTTAAATCATCGAGTGGTATATCTTTATACAAAGATTCTATTGTAATATCTTTTTCATCAGGTTTGGCGTTAGCTACTGATGTTAAACCAGCTTGAGGGTCTGGAGCATTTGAAATTTTACTAAGTGATCTGTTAACCATACTTTGCCTGCGCCAATTATCAACATTAGGCCTACTTCCCCATTTTGTTTTGAATTCATTTATGCCTTTCGATCGCAGATTGGCATTAAAAAAATAAAAATCACCTGAACCTGCATTTGAAAATAAGGATTGATTGCCAAGGGGATTTGCAATACCAACAGGGTCTTTAACCGGCAAGTCTTTCAAGCCTTTTTCTTTTCTAATTTGGCGCAATACTTTTTTTACAACCAGATTTCTTTCTTCAGCGGTAAGTGCAGCCAAAGACTGCAGACTATCTTCCCGTTGTATTTTCAATACATTATTAGAAATGATGGAGAGGGCAGGTTTTCTTTCTGCAACTCTCTTGGCATCTAAAGGATCCGATAAAGATCCTTTAATACTATCGTAATAATAATGGGCATCAGTATATTTTTTTAAGAGATAGCTGATGTCTGCAAGCTGAAGATAACTTTGATTTCTTTGCTTTTCATTATTAAAATTGGATTCAATGCTTTTCTTTAGCAATTCTCGGGCATACTCGGGTTGCTTTTGTTGCAGTGCCAATTGGGCGGCTGCATAGTAAATTATATCGCGGTTGCTTTCGTACTTGTCTTTTTTTGCCATTTTTAATAACTCTTCCAAGTGCTGCTGGATGGCATTTGCCTGTGTTCCAACAGCCAGACTGGCAATATTCAGGCGTGCATAAATTTCTAATAATGGGTCGTGGGTTGTTCGTATTGCCTGATTAAACCATCGTATGGCTTCTTCATTCATTTTAGCTAAAGCAAAAAGTTGCGCCGATAAGTAATAAGTTCTATCCTTCGAAGCAGTTGCAGATTCCTGAGGTAGCGATTGAATTAATTCTTTTGCAGCTTGTTCCCATGCCTGTTGTTTGTAAAAAACGTATGCGTTAATTTCATGTAAAAATGGTTGAAGGCGAACTGGAAACTGAGGATCTTTTCTAACTAATTCAATCAGAGTGGATGCTTCTACAAAATTTTCCTGCTCAACCTGATTACGTGCTTGCCAGAGGAAGCTTTCATTTCTGCTGGGAGGAATACTAGTAAATCGTTTCCAAAGGTTTTTGCTTTCCCGAGTGGCAATGGTAAATACTCCATTGGTATTACTGGCATTACTTCCAATAGGAATATCATATCCATCGTCTTTTGGCGCAAAAGCATAATTTATGTATTGGAAAACAACTCCTGCTGAATCAAAATGCTTTTGAAACAAATATGCCCTTCCCATAAGTAAGTATAACTTGTCTACCCAATCGCTTCTCAAATCGTGAAGTAGAATTCCGGCGGTGCATTTGTATATCACACTATCCAGTAATGGATCTTTCGCAGTTTCTGACAGTTGATATGGATAAAAGGGGAGAAGATGTGTATAGTCATCGGGTTGAATTGCTGCAGCTCTTTCTTCAATATCATTCATTAATGCCTGTGCATTAAAATGATAATTGAATCTGCTAACTGTATTATTATATAATCTGCGAGGATAGGTAAATTTCTTCTCTCCGGAACGTTCGGATGATAACGTCCTGTTTTCGTATTTTGTGGGCTTGGGTATTTCTATTGAGGTATTGGGTTGCCCCCAAACAAAGCTGGGTAAAAACAATAGCAAGACAATCTTCCAATTTCCCTGGAAATGAAACTTGTATATATTGAGCTTGTTATAAGGCGACCTGTACATAAAATGTGTTTAAAATTACAGGTATTTCTCTTGCCATTTAGCGGAAAAAGCAGTCAAGTTTGTACCTTTAACCTGTTTTTATCAAATGGCATCCAACGAATTCAATAATACCCTCAGCCGACTCAGGAATAATTATCGTTTGGTAGTGATGAATGAGGATACCTATGAGGAAGTAGTTACATTTCGGTTATCCCGATTAAGTGTATATATTGGATTTAGCACCTTATTTGTTTTGCTGGTTGGATTAACCATTACTTTAATAGCATTTACACCTCTGAAATATTATATCCCTGGATATGGAACCCGAGAAAGCAGGACTGCCTTGCAGGTATTAAAATTGAGGACGGATTCTTTAGAAAGGGCAGTTAGATATAAGGATCAATATCTGGAAGGGGTAAAAAAAGCATTATCGGGCAACGCATCGATGGTGTTAGATACTATTCCTGCGCCAGTGCCTGGAAAGGAAACTTCCAGTGATTAATTTTATTATTATGAAACTTATTGTAAATAAAAAAACTTCCACTATTTGGGTTGCATTTATTGTATTTAGTGTGCTGACTGTATTAGGATGGAATTCTTTAGCAATCCGTAAAATAAATCCATGGGTAATTCTTATTTCAAATGGGATACTTTGTTTGGTTACTTTGTTAAACATTGCATACCATTCTGCCAGTCTGCAACAATCAAATCCACAGGCAGTTCTCAGAAGCGTTATGGCATCCACAATGATTAAGTTATTTGTGCTGGCAGCAAGTGTGCTTATTTATTTATTGGCTGCCGGATCCTCGCGAAGTGTTTATGCAATTATTTTATCTATGGGACTGTATATCATATACTCATGGATGGAAACTAAAATTTTACTTCAATTGAAAAAGGCAAAATAATGGCTGCTACTGAGCATCCATTACAGGCTTTGGCCGGTTTTTTACCTGAGGGTAGTTTCCAGCAGGTAGCGGACTATTTACATCAGTATCGGGTGCATCTTACTATCACCCGTCAGCGAAAATCGGTTTTAGGCGACTATCGACATGCTAATGCTTATGGAGGAAGTAATCATCGGATTACTGTAAACGGAAATCTAAATGCCTATGAATTTCTGATTACACTTCTGCACGAACTTGCCCATTTACTAACTTTTGAATTGTATCAGCATAGGGTAGAGCCTCATGGAAAAGAATGGAAACAACAATATAGTCAGTTGCTGAGTGCTTTTGTAGCTCAAAAAATTTTTCCACCCGATATTACGCGGGCTTTACAAAAGTCCATCAGAAATCCTGCTGCCACTGCAAATGGCGAAACGGATTTATTACTTGTTTTACGTAAATACAATCGGCAAACGAAAGATGGAGTGGTAACACTCAATGAAATTGAGGATGGAGCCTGGTTTGAAACAGAAAACGGCAGAACTTTCCAAAAAATTAGTAAAAGGCGTAAGCGCTTTACTTGTATAGAAAAAGGTTCAGGTTTACACTACAGCTTCAGTGCGGTAACAGAAGTTAGAAAAATTTCTCAATAAAAAATATTAGTAAAGTAAGCTAGGCGACGGCTTTCTTTACCAAGTCGGCAGCTTCGCTTAATTCTATGGCTGATTGCACTTTCAGTCCACTTTCATCAATTAATTTTTTCGCTTCTACCGCATTGGTTCCTTGCAGGCGCACAATGATGGGTATATTTATATTTCCCATTTTTTTATATGCTTCAATTACTCCGGAAGCAACCCGATCGCAACGAACAATACCTCCGAAAATATTAATCAATATTGCCTTAACATTGGGGTCTTTTAAAATAATCCTGAATCCGGCTTCAACAGTTTGAGCGTTGGCCGATCCGCCTACGTCGAGGAAATTAGCAGGGTCACCACCACTTAATTTAATCATATCCATAGTGGCCATTGCCAATCCGGCACCATTTACCATACACCCTACATTTCCATCTAATTTTACAAAATTTAGGTTGTATTGTCCTGCCTCTACCTCAGTAGGATCTTCTTCAGTTATATCTCTTAGCGCGGCAATATCTGGATGACGCATCAACGCATTGTCATCAATATTCATTTTACAATCCACTGCAATAATTTTATCATCACTTGTTTTAAAAAGTGGATTGATTTCCAGCATACCACAATCAATATGGGTATATGCTTTATAAAGATTGGTAACAAACTTTACACAATTTTTAAATGCCTCACCCGATAACCCTAAGTTGAAGGCAATTTTACGTGCCTGGAAGCCTTGTAATCCTCCACCTGGATGAACCCATTCTTTAAATATTTTTTCTGGGGTATTGTGTGCAACTTCTTCGATGTCCATCCCACCTTCTGTACTATACATGATTACGTTCATTCCCTTACTACGGTCGAGAAGAATAGAGAGATAAAATTCTTTCACTGGATTAGCACCGGGATAATATACATCCTGCGCAACCAGTATTTTATTAACTTTTTTTCCAGAGGCCCCCGTTTGAATAGTGACTAGGGTTCCTCCTAAAATATTTTTGGATATTTGAGTTACATCTTCCAGACTTTTTGCAACAGCAACCCCACGTTGTTCTGTACCTTCTATTTTACCTTTGCCTCTTCCTCCCGCATGAATTTGTGCTTTGATTACTGCAAAATTGTTACCGGTTTGTGTTTTCAGCTGGCGATATGCCTCTTCGGCTGCCATAACCGTATCAACTGCCATACCCTCCTGAACTGGTACCTGATATTTTTTCAATAATTCTTTGGCTTGGTATTCGTGGAGATTCATTTGAAATTTTTTGCGAAGATAATACAAAGACTGACAGAATGGAGTAGGATTTAATGAAGTGATAACAATTATTTTTATTAATTTTGAGGTAACAAGCAAAAAATCGTTCATTCAAAAAAAAACGCATGAAAAAAACTCTCCTTTCCTTAGCTACTGTAGCTTTCGTTGCCGGATTACTCTCCTTTGCACCTGCAACTCAGAAAAATTATGCCGATTTAACCGTTAACTTGGAAAAAAGCCGTGTGGATTGGGTAGGTTCCAAGAAATCTGATTTTCATACAGGTATTGTGCCCCTGAAAAGTGGATCAGTGTCTGTTTCCGGGGGTAAATTGACAGGTGGAAAATTTGTAATGGATATCGCCAATTTAAAAGTAACTGACGCTGCCGGAGATCGTTTGGCGGGTCATTTGAAGTCTGCCGAAATTTTGGATGCCGCTAAAAATCCGGAAGCAACATTTGAAATTACCGGTGTTAATTATACTTCGGAGAGTACGGCTACTGTATCAGGTAAACTTACCTTCAACGGAGTAACCCTTCCACTTTCTTTTTCAGCTAATATTCGTAATTCCGATGATAAAGGATTTTTTGCTCAGGCATTTTTTGGCTTCGACAGAACCTTATTCGGAGTAAAATATGGCGTTGGTGCAGTTTCAAATGATGTGCAACTTGCCATTCACCTTTTTGCCAAATAAGCAAACCGCAAATTTTTAGAAACACCCGCCATTTGGCGGGTGTTTTTTTTACTATCTTGTTCTAAAAATAAAATAGTTATTATGAATCCATATTTGCTTTCCGATATATCCGAAATTGAAATGATACCAGGTTACCTGGCTCGCTTTGTGCACACCGAAAATCTAACGTTGTCTTTTCTAACTGTTGAAGCTGGTTCTGCATTACCGGAGCACCAACACCCTCATGAACAGGTATCCATGGTTATGGAAGGTGAATTTGAACTTACTTTGGCAGGAAAACCCATACGATTATTTCCCGGTCAGGTTTTGGTAATTCCTTCCGGAACTTTGCATTCAGGTAAAGCCATTACAAACTGTAAGTTGCTGGATGTGTTTAATCCTGTGCGGGAAGATTATCGGAAGTTATCAGATAAAGCCGCTGGTAAAAATTAAATAGCGTAAGCGATTTATCCGGCAGCATGCAGTTCCTGAATGGCAGCGGTTAACTTGGGAACAACTTCAAACAAATCACCTACTATTCCGTAATCGGCTGCCTTAAAAAACGGGGCCTCAGGATCTTTATTGATTACTACAATTACTTTACTCCTGTTAACGCCTGCCAAGTGTTGAATGGCTCCTGATATGCCAAGGGCAATATACAGGTTGGGTGCAATCTGAATCCCTGTTTGGCCTACATGCTCATGATGTGGTCTCCAGTGTGCATCACCCACCGGTCTGCTGCAGGCAGTTCCTGCTTTAAGTACCTTTGCCAGATCTAACAATACACCCCAGTTTTCTGGTCCTTTCAATCCTCTTCCACCACTTACCACTACCTCTGCTTCGGTTAGCGGAATCTCTCCTTCAATTTTATTTACTGCGGTTACTTTTCGGGAACTTGCCGGAAGAGATACTGTAATTGTACTTATTTTAGATTCAACAGCAGTGTAGGGTATGTTTACACTATTCGGATTGAGTATGATTATTTTTTTTGCAGTAAGAATATTTACATCCGCAAATGCTTTTCCTGAAAAAACGGTTTTTTTAACTGTAAATCCATTCACTAACTCCGGCAATGCACTAGCCCCAGAAACCAATCCGGCTTCTAAGCGAGCAGATAGTCCGGGTGCAACAGCCTTCGATGTTGGGTTATTGGAAAAAATGATAATGGAGGCATCTATCTGGTTTATTACAGATTCGATTGCCGAAATATAAAGAGAAGGATTTACTTCCGATAGTGCAGCATCTGCCACTTGATAAACATTAGTAGCTCCCCAGGCACCAAGATTCGCTAAATTATCGGAACAGTTTCCCAGCACCAAAACTGAAGCTGAACCATTTACTTGTTTGGCAATCGCAGCACCATAGCTGATTATTTCTGCATTGGATTTTTTCAGTTGACCGTTTTGCAAATCTGCAATAATGAGAACAGACATGGGATAAATTTTGAAATGAGATTAAATAACTTTTGCTTCTTCATGTAATAACCGAACCAGTTCTGCAACATTGTCGGCACTTACCAGTTTCACACCTGCCTTTGGTGCAGGTAATTGGTAGTTGGTGATGGCAGTTAGTTCTTTTACTTGCTCAGGTTCAATTACATGTAGGGGTTTGGTTCTTGCACCCATAATGCCCCGCATGTTAGGGATTCTTTGTTCTGCCATCCCTTTTTGACAACTAATAACAGCAGGTAGCGAACAACTAATGGTTTCTTCCCCTCCGTCCATTTCCCGGGTTACTGAGCAACCCTCGGCAGTTAATTCGAAACGAGTTGCCAAAGGAATATACTCTGCCTGGTATAATGCAGCCAGCATACCACCTAGCGCACCATTATTGGAATCTATGGCTTCTTTACCGGTAAATATGAGGTTATACTGCTCTTTTTTACAAAGCGCTTCAATTTGCTTGGCAACAGCAAAACTGTCATTCGATTGTAAGTTAATGCGGAAAGCTTCATCGCCCCCCAAAGCCAGGGCCTTTCGAAGAATAGGATCACAATCTGCTCCACCTACGCTTACCAGATGCAAAACAGTAGCCGGATCTTTTTCTTTTAATTCAATAGCACGCACCAGCGCATACCATTCATCATACGGATTAATAATCCACTGAACACCCGATTCATCAAAGCGAGTATTGTTATCAATAAAAGCAATACGGGAAGTAGTATCCGGCGTTTTACTGATGCAAACTAAAATTTTCATAGTATAAAAATGACTGGTAATCGATATAAATTTTAAATAGTTGTTTATGCAACTAATGCAAATATAGGGAGGAAAATAATAGCCTTTTCAATCGATTCGTTAAATTTTTTTCATGTTAATGCCTAAACTCGCTTAGCTGTTTCTGCGGTATATTTGGGATATGGAAAGGATTGAAAAAATCAAGCAAATGCTGGAAACACTACCCAACGATGCATTCTTGCTTCATGCTTTTGCGTTGGAGAGCAAGAAGATAGGTAATCTGATAGATGCTCGGGATACCTTCATGAGATTATTGGAGAATCAACCCGATTATGTGGGGTCTTATTATCATCTGGCTGCGATTCTGCAGGAACTGAACCAAACTTCTGAAGCGATTGAATGGTATGAAAAGGGCATGAATGCGGCTAAAAAAGCGGGTGATACCCACACTTTTAATGAATTGCGGGCTGCATATGATGAATGTATTGATTTATAAGAGGCAAATCTAATCAGCTGCCCCGTGAACCACCAGTTTTGATAGGTTTTTTTCCACCACCACTGGCTTTGCTTCCCCCCGGCTTTACTATGAATTTAGAATTTTGAGCTCCCGGCTTTGCCATTTTATTACCGGCTTTGCCGGAATTTTTATTATTTACGGGTAACGACATATTGAATCTATTTTATGAAAGGTACAACTTTTATTGAAAAACAATGTAGGTTTACTTGCTACTGAATGCGGTTGCTGAGTTCTTTGTCAATTTTAGTAAATAAGTGATAGGGTTTATAAGATCTCCATTCCGGAATTTCCATTAATTCCATATAATACTGAAGCTTCTTTTTGATAAAGTCCTGTTGGGTAGCAGGGGGCATATTCAAGATGATCATCCAGCCTTCTTCCTCACTGATTTCATCATACCATTCTCTGTAATATTCATTATCACTGCTATGGAAATTGAGTACATTTTCGGCAATCAGAATAAACTTGGTTATTCCATTTTTCATCAGTTCATCTCCAATTTCCCTTTTGAGGGTCATGATATCATTTTCAATAGCATCATTCCATTCACCAATTAATTCGATAATACAAAAATGTAATTCGTAATCGGTATAGATTATTTTTAAGTAAAGAGTCTTGCTTCCGAACTCATCCCATTGTGGATGGATATAATAATTATAAATTGTTTGAGCGTATTCGAATTCGCTGTATTTCCTGCCGTAGAAAGGTGATAAAGTATCTTCTTCAGCTATGTAAATATGTCTCCAGTTATAGAAGGGTTCTATGTTGTGCATAAACCTATTAATTCCCGTTTCCGGCTGCCTCAATTGCTTTTTTTACACTCCCATGTTTCAGCAACAGGTCTTTTGCCTGTTCATAATCTTTCAATGACAATGCCTCCATAACCATTTTTACTCCTCTGTCAACCAGTTTTACATTACTGAGTTGCATGTTCACCATTTTATTGTCTTCCACTCTACCTAATTGTATCATTACTGAAGTGGAAATCATATTCAATACCAGTTTTTGTGCCGTTCCACTTTTCATTCGGGTGCTTCCTGTAACAAATTCTGAACCCACCACAATTTCTACCGGAAAATCTGCCTCCCTGGATACGGGCGCATGGGGATTGCAACTGATACTTCCCGTAATAATTCCCTTTCTTCTGCATTGTTTTAATGCTCCAATTACATAGGGAGTGCTGCCACTGGCTGCTAAGCCAACTACCACATCTTTATCACTTACAAAATGCTTATTTAGATCGTTCCAGCCTTCTTCAGGATTATCTTCCGCAAATTCAACTGCTGTTGTAATGGCTCTTTCACCTCCTGCAATAATGCCTATAACCAAACCATAGGGTACTCCAAATGTAGGTGGACATTCACTTGCATCTACAATTCCCAAACGACCACTTGTACCTGCACCTATATAGAATAGTCTCCCACCAGCAAGCATTTTATCGCTAATAGCTGCTACCAGTTTTTCAATTTGTGGAATTGCTTTTGCAACGGCATCGGGAACAGTTTGATCTTCCTTATTTATATTTTGTAATAATTCGGCGATCGTCATCTTTTCCAGATGACGATATTGCGATGGGAGTTCGGTATAACGGATAAAATCTTTCATAAACTTAAGAATGATATTGAATAAGTCCTTTCAGGGGTGTTTTCATAACCTGCCCCAATGTTAGATTATAGTGGTTACAAAGTTCCTGTAAAACATCTTTGAAACCAAAAGCAATACTTCCGGTAAAATGAATGGGAAACAAATGACTTTCTTTATAGGTAAGTAAATGATGGAAAAAGAACGCATGTAGGCCATCCTCCAAAATATTTTCAATCATGTAATGTCCCCTGTTTTCGGCTAAAAAAACAGCAAAAGAGGCCAGATAGCGGTTTGCCAATGGCTTTTTATAAACATTTTCGAGTAAAATAGCTCTATTGATATTGAACCGGATTTCAAAGGCCTTTTTGAGGGGCTTATCCAGTGTGTCGTATAAATAATACTGAACCAGTTTTTTCCCTAAATAGGCTCCACTTCCTTCATCTCCCAGTATATAGCCTATGCCAGGACTATTTTTTACAATTTTTTTGCCATCATAATAACAAGAATTCGAACCGGTACCTAAAATGCTGGCTATCCCTTTTTTTCTTCCACATAAAGCCCTAGCAGCAGCCAACAAATCGGTTTCAACTGATCTGGTAGCACCTGGAAAAAGTTGTTTTAAAACATTTCGAATAATTTTTCGATTATTAACATTGCTTAATCCGGTGCCATAAAAATGCACCTCCTTGATGATTACTTTACCAAGTTTTGGTAATAATTCTTTTGTTAATAACTGGATGATTTGATCTTTTGATAAAAAGTACGGACTGATACCCTGTGTAGTAATTTTTCGGGTTTTCCCTTTGCTGATAAGGCACCAGTCACACTTTGTGGCTCCACTTTCTGCGATTAATTTGATCGACATATTCATTATTTAATTCCCACATCGCTAAACTAGGAGCGGGGATTCTCAAGCAAATATCAGCCTTTCAGTAATTATTTAGATATTTGCCATGCAATCTTCTTTTGCAAAGAACCCATATTTATGGCAAGAAAAAAAATAGAGATCTGGTTACCCTTCTTACTCTCAGTTATTATGGTGGTTGGTATGTGGATTGGTTATCAACTGCGAGATAAAACCGGCAATAACGGTGGCTTTACTACCCAATCCCGCTCAACCATCCCCGAATTGATGCGGCTGATTCGGGAAAGATATGTCGATCCTGTTTCGATAGATAGTATAGAACAATTAGTGAGTTCCGAAATGTTAAGTCATCTAGACCCTCATTCTGTTTGGCTAAACCCTGCCGACCTGCGAGAGGCTGAAGAAGAGATGAATGAAACTTTTAAGGGGATTGGGGTGGAATATATTTTGATTAGGGATACAGTAAACATTGTAGCAGTTATTCCGGATGCGCCTGCTTCAAAAGCGGGTTTGCAGGTGGGCGATCAGCTAATTCGGTTAGGAGATACTATCTTGCTTTCAGGAAAAAATCGCACTGCCACAGAGATTCGAAAATTACTCAGAGAACAGGTCACTTCTTCATTAGAATTGTATGTACTAAGAAATCAACAGCTACTAAAAGTAAAGCTGGAAAAGGGAAATGTTCCTTTGCCTTCCATAGACGCAGCTTTTATGCTGCAAAATCAGATTGGATATTTACGACTTAATAAATTCGCCAACAGAACCTATGAGGAGTTTATGCAACAAATGGAGGCATTGCAAAAAAAAGGCATGCAGAAATTAGTGCTGGATTTGCGGGGTAATGGCGGGGGATTAATGAAAGAAGCAATCGATATTGCCGATGAATTTTTATCTGGCGATAAATTGATAGTTTATACAGAGGGCGAACATGTTGGTAGAACCAATTTCAATGCTAAACGGGAGGGAATTTTTGAGAAGGGTAAGCTGGTTGTATTGATTGATGAGTCTTCTGCTTCTGCTAGTGAGGTGCTTGCTGGCGCACTGCAAGATTGGGATCGGGCTAAAATTATGGGTAGAAGAAGCTTCGGGAAAGGTTTGGTACAACAGCAATTTGGTTTAACCGGAGGTTCCGCTGTCCGGTTAACAACCGCGCGTTATTTTACCCCTTTGGGTAGAAATATTCAACGTCCTTACGCTGCTAATAACCGGGCCTATAAGGATGAACGGATGGAAAGATTGGTTCCACATGCCGGGAATCGTGCAGATACCGCTTTCAAAAGGGGCAAAGTTTATATTACCCCCGCAGGAGATACTTTATACGATGGAGGGGGGATACAACCCAATTGGGTACATCCTATGGATACTGCGTTATTACTGCCGGCATTCGCTGAGCTTTTATATAAAAATACACTGAATACCTGGGCATATCAGTATTACTTACAGCATAAATCCAATATCGATACCGTTGCAACTCCAGCCGGATTGGTTCAGGTTATGCAACCTTCCGATATAATCTGGCAGCAAATTGTTGCTGCTTGTGCTTTGGAGGGGATTGATGCGAAGCAGTTCAATCCCTCACAAAAAAAGTTTATCCTGCAAAGGGTCAATATGCTGATTGCTCGTATGCGCTTTCGAAATAATGGGTACTATTCGGTAAATGCCATTTACGACGAGCTCATTCTAAAGGCGGTGGATATCTTACGCTAATGCTAATTAATTAGAAGGCGTTTAATCCTTACTTTAGTGTAAAATTTGCCATATGAAATTTCAACGCTCCGGTTGGGTGTTTTTAGCGGTTCTGTTATGTACCCAATTACAAGCTGCTGATACAACCCTTTCAATTATTCCCGAACCTGTTTCTATAGTAAAACAAAAAGGTAGTTTCACTTTACCCGTTACTGTTACTATCAGTGCACCAGCAACTATTGAAGCAGGATATGCTGTGCAAGCTTTTGCTGAAAGATGGGAAAAATGTTCCGGTAAAAAAATTCAAAAAGTTTCAGGATCCGGAGCAACCATTGTTTTGCAAAAATCGGTATCAAACGAAGGATCTCAAGAAACCGAAGGATATTCCCTGAAAGTTTCGGCTACAGGAATTGTAATTTCCGCTGCGGCCCCTGCTGGATGGTTTTATGGAATTCAAACCCTTTTTCAATTGCTTCCCAAAGAAATCGAGAGCCCGGTTCCCGTATCCAATGTGAACTGGAAACTACCCCTAGTATCCATTATTGATAAACCCAGATTCGGTTGGCGTGGACTGATGTTTGATGTTTCCAGACATTTTTTTACTAAGCAGGAAGTAAAGCAGTTTATTGACGATATGGTGCGTTATAAATACAATCTTTTACACCTGCACCTTACAGATGATGAAGGATGGAGAATTGCAATTGATGGATTACCTAAGTTAACTGAAGTAGGTGCCTGGAACGTTAAAAAAGAAGGTTATTTTGGAACATTTCCAAAGCCGGGAGCAAATGAACCTAAAAATTATGGCGGTTTTTATACTCAGAGTGATATTCGTGAATTGGTTCAATACGCAAAAGAGCGGTTTGTGAATATAATGCCGGAAGTAGATGTGCCCGGTCATAGTCTTGCCGCTGTTGTTTCTTATCCAGAATTATCTGGAAATCCTGAATTGGCAAAAACTTACCAGGTTCGCTCCGGAGAGGAAATTATGGACTGGTCGCATGGACAACCCCCCATTGCAATGGTTAACAACACACTTTCTCCGGCAAAAGAAAATGTTTATCAATTTTTAGATAAAGTAATAGCACAACTGGCTAATCTATTCCCTTTTCCTTACATACACCTGGGAGGTGATGAATGTCCAAAGAATTTTTGGGAAAAGGACCCCGAAGTTCAGGCACTTATGAAAAAAGAGGGATTAAAAAACATGGATGAAGTTCAGAGTTATTTTGAAAAAAGAGTAGAAAAACTGGTAAGCGCTCACGGAAAAAAAATGATTGGATGGGATGAAATTTTACATGGGGGATTAGCTCCAGGCGCTGCTGTAATGAGTTGGCAGGGAATGAAAGGAGGAATTGAAGCCGCCAAGCAAAATCATGAAGTGGTAATGACGCCTACCACTTTTGCTTACTTAGATTACATGCAGGGAGATGCCGCAACGGAAAATCACGTATATGCTACTTTGCGTTTAAAGAAATCGTATGAGTTTGAGCCTGTGCCTGCCGGTGTATCTGCAGCACTCATAAAGGGCGGACAGGGAAATTTATGGACAGAGCAGGTTTACAACTACCGTTATTTGCAGTATATGATTTGGCCCAGAGCATTTTCTTTGGCAGAAACTTTTTGGTCGAGTGCCGATAAGAAAAACTGGAATTGGTTTGTCCGCAAAACAGCATCTCATTTAGAGAGATTTGATGTTGCCGAAAAAAAATATAGTATTTGCATGTACGATCCGATTATACGGGCTTCCGCAGCAGCAGATGGCAGATTGCAGATTCAATTGGAATCTGAAGTAGAAGACCTACAATTGTATTACTCATTCGACAATACATTTCCTGATTATTTTTATCCTATGTACAAAGGCGGCCCTATCTATCCCCCGGCCGAGTGCACACAAATGCGGGTAGTTGCTTACAGGGGAAAAAGGCAGATGGGAAACATGATCACTATTTCCCGTGAAGATCTTGTGAAAAGATCAAAGCAAAAAGGGGATGATTAATTAAGGACGATAAATATTGAGGCAAAAGTTATTGACATTTGGGGAAGATATGATTTTACCAACTTGCAGATATTTGGTAACTTCCCACTATAACTATTAATTAAACGATTGTATGGGTTCGGTTTCATTGATTGCTTTGTTGGCTGCAGCCGTTGTTTTTTCAGCGGGGGGCATTTTAATTGGATGGCTTTTGGTGAAGGCTACTAAAAATCCACAAAAAGGTGAGGCATATGAATGTGGAATTCCTACTGATACATCTCCTTGGCAACAATTTTCCATTGGTTATTATTTGTTTGCATTACTATTTTTAATTTTTGATGTTGAGCTGGTATTTCTCTATCCATGGGCAGTGGTTGTTAAAGAATTGGGTATGGCTGCCCTGATAGAAATTTCTATATTTATTTTTATACTTTTCGTTGGATTTTTATATGCCCATAAAAAAGGAGCTTTGAAATGGAAGTGAATCTCTCTGCAGACAATAATTCAAATGTATTTCCCGGGCAGGTATTCAACATACCCGGAGGTGATGTAGTTACGGGGAATTTTCAGGATCTTATTAACTGGTCTCGTTCAAACTCTTTATGGCCGTTAACATTTGCAACCAGTTGCTGCGGAATTGAAATGATGTCCACCGCATCTGCTAAATACGATTTTTCCCGTTTCGGTTTTGAGGTGGCCAGGGCAACCCCACGTCAGGCAGATGTAATTATAATAGCTGGAACAATTGTAAATAAAATGGCTCCGGTATTAAAAAGATTATACGATCAAATGGCCGATCCAAAATATGTTATAGCTATGGGTGCGTGTGCCATAAGTGGGGGTCCATTTTTCTATAATACTTACTCGGTAGTTAAAGGTGCCGACCATATTATTCCGGTTGATGTGTATATACCAGGATGTCCCCCCCGTCCGGAAGCATTGCTTCATGCACTGATTACACTTCAGGAAAAGATTAAAAGGGGACTTACCAGGGAACAAATTAAAGCCGAATCTACTCAATCACCTGCCTGATATGAACACTGAACAGCTTTCAACTTATTTACAGGGTATAGAGCCTTCGATAGTAATTGAGGAGGGAGGAGAGTGGCCAACTGTTCAAGTGCCGGTAAGTTCATGGAAAAAGGTTGCCCAACAATTATTCAACGAACAACAACTGAACTTTTTGTTTTGTGTTACCTGTGTAGATTGGAAAACACATTTAACTATGGTTTACCATCTGCGCAGCACGATTGCTGATACTACACTTGTAGTTAAGGTTCAATTGAATAATGACAGGCCTGAGATTGATACTGTTTCTGATATCTGGAGAACAGCCGAATTTCATGAGCGTGAGGCTTTTGAAATGTTTGGAGTAATATTCATTGGCCATCCAGATTTAAGAAAACTGATTCTCCCTGATGATTTTGAAGGCTTCCCAATGCGAAAAAGTTTTGAGGATCCGGTGAATATGATTAAACTGTAAACCTACATGTATTCAGAAACTACCATAGTAAATCCCACTGCATCAACTCCTCAAAAAGAAGGCCAGTTGGTAATAAATGTAGGACCCCAGCATCCCGCAACTCACGGGGTTTTGCATTTGGTTATTACTTTGGAAGGAGAGACCATTTTAAAAATAGAACCTCATCTTGGATACATTCATCGCTCCATAGAAAAAATGTCGGAAAGCCTAAGCTATCGACAATTTATTTATGTAACCAGTAGAATGGATTATTTATCTGCTCATATAAATAATCTGGCATGTGCACTCTGTGTTGAAAAAGGGATGCAATTGGAGATTCCGGAAAGAGCCCAGGTGATTCGGATCATTATGAGTGAATTAACTCGTATTGCCTCTCATGAACTTTGGGTCGGTGCAATGGCTATGGATCTGGGGGCATTTACCCCTTTCTTTTACACTTTCCGTGAAAGGGAAACCATCAATGATATCATGGAACAAACCTGCGGGGCAAGATTGACCATGAATTATATGGTGCCGGGGGGAGTGATGTATGATTTACATCCCGAATTTGTACCTAGGGTTAAATCTTTCATTCAACAGTTTAAAAGCAAAATAACAGAGCTGGAAGATTTGTTAACTGATAATATTATATTCAGAAATCGTACAGTTGGAATTGGAGTGCTATCTAAAGAAGATGCTATTTCATTCGGTTGTTCTGGTCCGGTAGCAAGGGCAAGTGGTGTTGATGGAGATATTAGGAAGCGATATCCATATAGTGGTTATGAGAAATTACATTTTGATCAATGCGTAGATTCCGCAGGCGATTCATTTGCCAGATATATCGTTCGAATTAAGGAAATGTATCAATCTATCTTCATAATAGAACAATTAATTGATTCAATTCCGGAGGGTGAATTTCAGGCAAAAACAAAGGCAGTAATTAAATTGCCAAAAGGAGAATTCTACAGCCGGGTAGAAACCGCTAGAGGGGAGTTAGGTGTATATATAATTAGTGAAGGAGGAACTACCCCTTATCGAATTAAATATCGTTCACCCGGGTTTTCTAATTTATCTGCTCTCGATCATATGGCTAGAGGGAGTAAAATAGGAGACCTGATGGCAACCATGGGAACACTGGATCTGGTAATCCCTGATATAGACAGATAATAAAAGAAATTGATTGAGTATGTTTAGTTTTCAGCAATGGGCAGCAGGAATTCATGAGTGGCTGCAAATGCATACAGGTAATTGGGTTGTTTTTTGGGAATGCATAATCATTGCATTATTAGCTATTACCCTTTTTGCGGTATTAGGTTTGGTTTTAGTTCTGTTGGAAAGAAAGGTAGCTGCTCATATTCAAATCCGAATAGGCCCAAATCGTGTAGGACCCGGAGGAATGTTACAAACCGTTGCAGACACACTGAAACTATTAATGAAAGAGGGATTGGTACCCGATTTAGCAGATAAATTTCTTTTTAACCTTGCCCCTTTTATAGTTATGATAGCGGCTATGCTGTTATTGGCGCCGATTACATTTGCAAAGGGTATTCAAATATGGGATATCAATATTGGTGTTTTATATGTTTCGGCAGTTTCTTCTATTTCAGTAATAGGTATTTTAATGGCAGGCTGGTCGAGTAATAATAAATATGCTATGCTGGGAGCCATGAGAAGTGGTGCTCAAATAGTAAGCTACGAATTGTCAGCCGGTTTTTCGGTACTTTGTATTGTGGTTTTAAGTGGCAGCCTACAAATATCAGATATCATTGCTGCTCAGGAAAATGGCTGGTGGATATTTAAAGGGCATATTCCGGTGATTATTTCTTTTGTAATTTTCATTATCGCGGTAACAGCTGAAACCAATCGTGCCCCTTTTGACCTGGCAGAAGCTGAATCTGAACTTACTGCAGGATTTCATACAGAGTATTCCGGCATGCGATTCGCACTTTTCTTTTTGGCTGAATACATTAACATCTTTATTGTTTGTGCAATTGGGGCCACGCTATATTTGGGAGGATGGATGCCATTACATATTGCTAATTGGACAGCATTCAACTCTATAATGGATTATATTCCTTCTTCGGTTTGGTTTATGGGAAAAACGTTTGCACTCATTTTACTG
>Ga0214923_10000717_pt1 | contig 49236 bp, 38 predicted proteins | sample LL1510_MetaG_FD_177993 | JGI IMG/M metagenome (GOLD analysis project Ga0214923, IMG submission 177993) | Freshwater microbial communities from Lake Lanier, Atlanta, Georgia, United States - LL-1510 | ecosystem: Environmental > Aquatic > Freshwater > Lake | place: USA: Georgia | collected...
ACAATCGTTAAAGACAAAACGGTTATCGCAACGAATGAGTTAGCCCGGGGAATTTACGTACTAACGATAGATAGACTAAACATTCAACGAAAGTTTATAAAGCTCTAATATTCCCCACGAATCCAGAGCAAATGTCTTGCGTACAGCAGTACAAATACGAATGAAAGGATAAGATTCGTAACAACAATAACAGTAGGCACGAGGGAAGGCGAAATAAATAAATAAAGACTCCCTGCCGCTGCGAGATTATATATAATATAAAGATGAAAACCATTACTTTTTCTACGGTACATCAATATAGCTGAAATGGCTCCGCAGGCAAAAATGAATACATTCACGATGTTACTTTGTATGTAGAATGGCTGCATTGCCTCGGTCATAGCTTGAATTTGTTCCATAAAGGAAACCATGCTATCCATTCCACGGTTTTTAAGCTCAATGATTGATTTTGCCATTTCAACTTTTCCTCCTTGTAATTCTTTGATGGTCGGCGCTTTTCTAAACAAGGAGAAGAGTGCAGATAGGACAGAAAAGCCTGTATTAATGAGGGTAAGTACAACTAAAACGATTAAGCCCCTTGGTGCTTTGCTCGTATTATTGAGACCATTAGTATTGTCAATATCCACAATTACCGCTCTTTAAGCTTGTTATTATCAAGTACCTCTTCTTCAGATGTGTATAATTTAAGCTCTGTCCTTCTGTTGGCTTGATGTTCTTCTTCAGAACATGGCACATCGTTTCCGCAATTGTTGACAAGTTTTGTTTCACCAAAACCTTCTGCGGTTATTAACTTTTTACTAATCCCTTTGCTCAACATATAATTGACACAACTTTTGGCTCTATTTTTTGATAATCTCATATTGTATTCATCAGACCCACGAGAATCGGTATGCGAAGACAACTCTACGCGGTATTTTGGGTGTGCGTTCATATAAGCCACCAACTTATCCAATTCAGCCTCTCCTTCAGGCCTCAAAGAATATTTATCGAAATTGTACAAAACCATTTCCAGACGAATAAACTTTTCTTCTGAAATGGTTCTTAGACGTAGGCTATAATATACGGTATCTATGCAATTGACTTGTACAGCAAATGGTATGCGATACACAGCGTCTTCATAATTTATAGCCGTTGCTTGAATCGAATCAATGCGTGAATCGCCTTCATTTTTCCATGTATAAACACCAAATTTGTTGGCGTTCACAGAAAGGGTGGTTCCATTTTTCCTAAAGATTCTCAAAACGGCATTCGGCAAGGGTTTAGCGTCACCGTCAAGAATGGTAATTTTAGAAACATAGCTTCGGAAATCGGCTGAAAGGGTAATGTTTTTACTTATGGGTTGGGTTGCTTTGTATGTGGCCGAATCAGAAGTGATCAACTCCGTCCCTGCGTACAATACTTTATACTCACGATTTCGCTTCAAGGGAAGGGCTTCTGTTTGACCATTTTCAGAAGTGGTTAATTCTGAAACATCGCCTGTTGTCAGGTCGGTAACTACAATTGTGGCATTTTTAATGGGTTTTTTCTTGCAATCCAGCAAATTAACCATTAAGTCTGCTTTAAATATGGGTTTGTTAAATGCGTAAATTCTATCTTTGAAACCATCTCGGTTTGAAGAGAAATACCCTTTTCCTTCATCTTCATTGACATAGTAAGAAAAATCGTCTCCTATGGAGTTCAACGGAGCACCAATATTTTCTGGTCTTTTGCCATTTAATTCAGAACTAAAGACGTCTAGTCCTCCAATACTTCCCCATGCGTTGGAACTGAAATAAAGCACGCCCCAATCGGAAATAAACGGAAACAACTCATCCCCAGGCGTGTTGATATCCTCACCTAATCTCTCTGGGGTTGTCCAAGATCCCTCACTGTATTTTGTCTTCCAAATATCGGCACTGTAAAGGGTGTCCATTTTTTTCGTTTTTGGATTCCATTCATAGCCCTCTATAATACTCCCTGGTCTATCCGAAACAAAGTACACATTTCCTTCTCTATCCATACTGGCATGACCTGTATTGAACTGTGGCGAATTAAATGGGAAGGCAATCTCCGTAAACACATCGCCGCTCACCGAAAAAACACGTTGCTGCAATCGCTTGTATTTCACTGTATCTGTTTTGTCTTTTTCGGAGAAATTACAGGTTAAGAAGGCCATGTTTTTCTGGGGATTAAACGACATTGGACCATCATGTGCTTGGGAACGATCAATACTACGCCATAAATTTTTATACAAAAACTCCAACCAGAATGGTTTTTCTGTAATCTTAAAATCCTTTAGGCTCTCCAATGAATCATAAAAAGCTATATCCGAATAATACTGTCCTGTTCTTGGATAACTTTTATTTACCGCATTATGATTAAATTCGTTAGATACAAACAAAATACCTTTTTTGTAAGGAAAGGCTCCAAATTCTTCTCCTTTACTTTGATTCCTGTACACACGTACCGTGTACTCAGACTTTTTAGCTAAGTTGGTGAAATAAAGTGCGCTATTTTTTTTGAGTTCTGCGATAAAAACCGATTCCGGATTTGCGTTCATAGCGGAATCAATGGCCCCATTCACCCGATTTTCCAAACCGCTATATTTGAGTGCCTGAATATAATAACACCACATGTGTTCCGAAGTGTTAACTTTTTCCTTTGCCAGGTAAGGACTCATTTTTGTGAACCAATCAACCGTTTTGCGATAGTTTTCAGTAAGGTATGACGACTCAATTGTCCTGCTTAAGATTCCCACTACATTGGCTTTGTTTTTAAGGGAAGTTTGAGCCAATTCTTCCCATACGGGCAATGCCTCTGTATATTTATTTTCAGCAGATAATTGTGTGGCGTATTTTATCTTATACTCCTGAGCCGAAAACTGGAACGAAAAGAATAAGAAAAACAAAAGGATATAGGTAAATCTCATATTATTAAAAATATCTTGGACTTTGCGTAGCGTTGTTTTTTGAACGTAAATCAAATGAAATCATCACTTCATGCGTCCCCCATTGATTCAAGCGCTTTCCATTAAGAGGAAAATCAAAGGAGTAACCCGCCATACACCAATCTTTGATTTGATAGGCAAAATTAACGCCAGCGCAGTCGGTTGTTCGGTATAAAGCACCAATCCAAAACTGTTTGTAAAGATGCGCACTTAAGTTAAAATCCGCTATTACAGGCCCATTACCAGTATATTTCACCAAGAGGGAAGGTTTTAAATCAAAAATCGAATTAAAGCGGTGAACATAGCCTGCCGTTAAATAGACGTGTCGTTGGAGGTAGGAATTTCCTGAGTTATTATCAATGTTTCGCTTGATCAAACGAGGGACGGATAAACCCACATAAAAATTCCGATCGTACAAATAGGCGCCAAACCCAAAATTTGCTTTGGTTTGTCTGAAAGAATTCAAATACTTGGCGTCAGTAGGATCATTAACAATCAAGCCTGAAAAATCATAGCCATATTGTTGGAAACCACCCGAAAGACCCAAAGACAATCGCAAATTATCTTCATTCAAACGCATATGATAGGCAAAATTGGCCATCGCATTAAATCCGGAGCGGGCTCCGATCTTATCGTAGGAAATATTCCCCCCAACACCGATGTTTTGACGAAGTATCGGGGCGTGGATGGAAAGGAATTGCGTATTTGGCGCACCGCTCCAACCCAACCATTGTGCGCGGGTTACCCCTGTAATATTCAAGGTACCGCGACTTCCTGCATACCCTGGATTGAACTGCAGGGGATTAAAAAAATACATCGAAGTCTGGGCATCTTGCTGACCCCAAGCCGCAAAACTGCAAAGTAATGCTAGCGAAAATATTATGGATTTTTGCATCATGGTTGAATTTCTATATAACCCTGAAAGGGATCTTGTGATTTTTTATTCGTATCTACAATATAAAAATAAGTTCCTGCAGGTAAAGGGTTGGGATGCGTACCACGTAAGTGGCCGTTCCAATCATTTTTATAGGGTTGCGCCTCGAACACCTCATTCCCCCAACGGTTGAACACTTTAACATGAATATCAGGGTATTGGGCCGTATTTTGGAAGAACCATAGTTCATTGTAGGCATCACCGTTAGGAGAAATGAACTGCGGAATAACAATTGGAATTAAGGGAGTACATCCTAAATCATAGTTTCCAGATACTGTGCATCCAGCAGCATCAGTGGCTGTCACGGTATAATTACCGGCATCGATGTTTGAAGCCGTAGGCCCCGAATTTCCGGAAGACCAATTATAGGTAAACCCACCTTGACCTCCAGATGCTACAACACTCAGGCTTCCGTTGGCTTCTTTACATTCGGATCCAATAGAATCGGTTTGCGCTAAGGTAATAATGCTTGGCTGGGTAACCACAGTGAAAGAGGAGTCCTTGCAACCATCTTCGTTTGTTACGATCACTGCATAATTGCCAGCGCTCAAACCAGTCACATTGGATGAATTCGGTAAGTTCGGAGTCCAATCATACGTAATGTTCGAACCGTTTCCATTGTCGGTATCGATGCTGATGGATCCATTGGTCCCATTGTAGCAACTTACATTGGTTACATTAACCGCCGTTATGTGAATTAAAGTAGGTGAATCAATGGTTACTGCAAAATTAGAAATGCACCCGTTGCTATTATTGGTAAGTTGTACCATATATTGTCCAGGCTGATTGATCACAGGCGTAAACGTATTACCGCCTGATACAATCCCAGGACCAGACCAACTTGCTGTAGAATTTGCAGGATTCACTTGCCCGTTAATGGTCCCCGTTCCTGTAATACAGTCTAATCCATTTTGCGGCGTAGTGGTGTAATTGAAATTCGGTGCAGAATTCACATTTACTACAAACTGGTCGGTAACAGCCGGACAATTATTCAGCTGCATGGTTACTTCGATGGTTCCACTGATGGTACTTCCTGTGGTATTGTTTCCTGAAGTAAACGTAGGCACATTCCCATTACCTGAAGCACCTAATCCAATGCCTGTATTGGTATTCGTCCAGCTAATGGTAGCATTTGGAGGACTCGTAATGTAGTCATCCGGGTTAATAGGTAAACCCGGACAAACGGTGAAATCAGGATTTATATTAAATGTAAGTGGAGGTTGAACCGCAACCGAGACGATTGCACTGTCACCTGGGCATTGGGCATTCAACACCGTGACCACGTATTGTACGGTATCCATGGTTGTTCCAGAATTATTCAGGGTTTGTGCAATATTGGTTCCTGTTCCGTTGGAGGACCCGGTAATGGTTGCTGGAGAGGCTGCAGTCCAAGCGAAACTCACATTGTTCAAGTTACTTGTTATATCAATGTTGGTCGTTTCGCCACTGCAAATTTGATAAAACAGGGGATCAACGTTCGCGTTGGCCTGAGGATTTACGGAAATCGTATGGACATCCGCAGAATCGTTGGAACATTCCACTGTGGCGGTAATTTCGATGGTTCCAATTTGGTTCGTGTTGTTTTGTGGTACCAAGCCATTAAAAACTACAGGCGTTGTCCCACTTCCCGACAAAACTGTAATGTTACTGATATGGGTTGTGTCGGTAATATTCCAGGTGATCACGTAATTCGGTTGATTCGCCGTCATGGTAAATAAAGCGGATGAGTCTCCACTACAGATGGTTTGCTGGTACAAGGAAAAATTGAGATGTGCCTCAGGCTTAATAATCACGGAATCCATGATGGAATCGGGTCCGCAAAAATTGCCCGTATGCAAAGTAACGTGGTAAGTTCCCGGCTGGCTAAACAAAACCTTCATGTCATAAGCACCGTTGGTCCATTGGGTATAATCATACGTAGCTCCAACAAAACCATTTGAAGAACCCAAACTTCCGGAAGTAACTGAATACGTATTCGGCGTGATGGTCCAATAATAACCGTATGTTGTATCGCAACCGTTTTGATTGATGGACTGTCCTGCAACGGTTTCATTATGAAAGGTAACCGTATCCAAGACGCAAATCGGCGATGGAGGCGTGTAACTAAAATCTGCTGTGGTTCCTGTAGAAATAATAATTGGTCCTACCGTTACCACAGTTGGAATCCCATTGTTAGAGCAAAAATTTTGTGCCACGACTGCCGCCGAATAAGCGTTCGGAATAGGAGGCAATCCAGGAGCAATAACATAATTAACACCACATGAAGATGTGTTGAAAACATGATTTATCGTTGTATCGTTGGCGGTGGTGAATTGTAAGTTGGGGGTGCCGTCCGAGAACGTAACCGTATACGAAATAGGCACATTGTTCGAAAGAATATCAATGGCATAAGGGGAAGGAAGGCAAGTATTCGAACCGATAGCAGAAACGGTTACTTGAGGAGAACTTCCGTTGAATACAATGTAGCTTGCTGTGCTTGTGCAACCATTTTGGACCACCGTATGGGTTAAGGTAAATTGACCTTGCGGATAATCATGCGTTATTTGCGTACCAACCATACTTAAATTCGTCGAAATTGACCCATCGCCCCAATTAAAGGTTTGGGTAACCGTATTGTTCACCGCCGCATTGAAGGTAAAAAGCGCCGAATCGATAGAACCGCAGTTCTTAAATATGGTTTGTCCTCCTTGGTTCACCGTCCCGTATCCCCCACCCGATGAAACCAAGGTCAATGCCGCGTTGGGGTTTGGATTTACAACGATATTTCGGGTAATTTGCTGAGGTCCTGTACCGTTGTTATTGTTCACTGTAAGCGTCACGGTAGTAGCTGTGGGCGTATTGTACGTTACAGTATGCGGCCCCACGGTACTCGATGTAGCAGGCGACGCACCAGTTCCGAAGTTCCAATTGTATGTGGTACCGGCTATTGTTTGGTTTGAGGTGTTTGTAAAAGAAATGGTGGCACCTTGACAAATGGTTATAGTCCCACCCACAGCCGCCGGGACTGAACTAAAATTGGGAGCAGGAGTTTGCGCTTTCGCTGCGCCAAGAATGACGCAAGATAAAAGACAAAGTATTTTTTGAAACATGTGTCTTGTTTAGATTTTTTTTTGTCAAAGATAAACAAAACATTCCAAATCAGTCAAACAGCTCCCTTGTCCACTTTTAAGCACAACAATGTGTAAAACTCAGGACTGTCTTCAATGGGTTGGTAATTATATTTCCATGCCGCCAAGGGCGGCATGCTCATTAAAATAGATTCTGTTCGCCCGTTTGAAACAATCCCGAATTTTGTACCACGGTCGAACAGTAGGTTATATTCCACATAGCGCGACCAACGCAAGGCCTGCCAAGACAATTGCGCTTCGCTTGGGGGATCAAATGCCTCGATGGTCTGCTCCTTGTATAAAGAAGGGAAAAGCTTACCTAATGCGATACAAAATTGAAATTGTTTGTATTTATCCTCTTCATGTTGTGGCTTTAAATGATCGAAAAATACACCTCCCACACCTCTGGTTTCGTTTCGATGCGGTAAATAAAAATACGCATCAGCCCATTTCTTATAGCGTTTGTAGGACCCGAGATCAAAATCATTACACGTTTTTTCAAGCGCAGAATGAAATTTTTCAGTACGCGCAGCATCCACATAAATGGGCGTTAAATCAATTCCTCCTCCGAACCAACATTCACCAGTATCGGTCTCAAAATACCTTACATTCATATGCATAGTGGGATGCATAGGATGCCGCGAATGCAACACGATAGAAACGCCCGTTGCGAAAAAGGAAGTTCCCTTCATTCCCATTTGTGCCTGCATAAGGGGGGTGATTTCTCCTTCCACCTTCGAAAACGCCACACCACCTTTTATAATTTTCACCCCATCCTCCAAAACCATGGTTCTGCCACCTCCACCTTCTTTTCGTATCCAATCATCCGATCTGAAACGCGTACCGCCATCCACTATCGATAATTGCTCGGATATATAATCTTGTAGATCTTGGAATGCAGACGCAATAAACGCACTACTCAAATTTGGCATCCTTTATCTGTTTAAAATTTTTAAAGCGACAAAGAACAAGTCCATTATTAAAGCTGGTCGGGGTATTTTTATTTTCAGGATAATCAAACTTGACAAATAATCCTTTGTAGGGCAAAGACGAGCTGCAAGTAGAAACGCTCCCCGCAAATCCTAAAATCACATCAAATCCAAACAGTGAAAATTTCGTAAGGTCCGAATTATAGATGGCACGAAAAACTTTATGGAATTTTTTTACCGAAGGATTTGAATAATCCAAACAACTCGTACTGAAATAAAAAAAGTCCGATTCATTATTTATCGTCGCATTAATTTCTTTCCAATCCGTCCATTCTTTCAAGCCCAATAATTTAACAGACGTTGTGTTTTTTAAGGCTAGGGAATTTAATTCCAGTACCTTTTGTTTATCCAACGATACACTTATTACCACATTTTGATTACCACTACCTAAAAGCCCCTTCAACGTAGTTAAATCTGCGGAAATAATGCGGTCATGGTTGTTGAACGACAGCTGATTATACCTTTCCAAAAAATATCTTTCTCTTGCTGTATCGGAGGGCAGGTTTGTTCGATAAAAAACCACCTGATTGGTGCGTGCCGCTTCTAAAGCTAAACTGGATAACTTCTCAAGTTGAAGTGTCATTTCAGTATGAACATAGTAAATGTTTGATTTTAAGCTTTTTATTTTAGGTAAATTCATTCCTTGGTACACCATTGCGATGTTCTTTTCCTCGCAATATTGCGTTAACAAGATAGCGTCTTCGTTGTGCATTGGACCGATCAACACATTGTAATCATCTAAGGTACCCGAGGAAATTAAATCCTCTATTTTATCCCTGCCTGAACAGTAATCGAAATACCGCACCTCGCCTTTGCACCCTAATCCTTCAAGAGAATCAACGGCCATTTTTGCCCCCATATAGAATTCCATCGCCATTTTTGACAAACCCTTCAAAGGAAAACGAAGTGTATCGAAACCAAAAGGGAGGAAAACTCCGATTTTAAAATATTCTAACTTTTGAAAAGCAGGGCTAGATGACAATTCATTTGCCTCATTCACCGTGTGCATAGGGTTGGCCAATTGAATCGCTTGTACGTCATGTTGTACGGGTAAAAAAACCTCTTTATTAATCGGAATCTTAAGTGTTGTACCCGCTTGTAAAGTATTGCTTTTAAGAGCGTTTAAAGTTTTCAATTCGCTTGTTTTAATAAAAAACCTTTTGGCCAGCTCAGATAAATTTTCTCCCGACCTAACTTTGTAGAAAAGGATTGAATCCTCAAACTCAAAACTGCGCTCATTAATATCTTTGTTCGCAGGAACCTTTTCCTCTGTAAAGCTTTTTGGCGTTTCAAAAGCATCCCTCCCCAAGCGGATGAGTCCTTTTCGTATTTGCAAAGATTGTCCCACTTTAAGGGCAGTATTTTGAATTCGTGGATTTGATGAATACAATGAGTCCAAGGCAATATCGAATTGCTTCGCTATTCGAAACGGCGTATCACCTGGGAGAACTTTGTAAGCCAAATCGCCGCGTTTTGCTCGGATGAAGATTTTAGTCCCAAGGGCAGACTGTGAACCCAATTTCGGATTATCCTTCAAGAACGTATCCAAGGGAATAGCGCTTGAATTAACCAGCGATAATACGCTCATGCCCTCCTGTAATTCGATCACAAAATACGCCCTTCCGCCACGATTTTCTACGGGCAACCAACCTTGGGACAAAGAAGTGCATGCCCAATTTAGGAAGAACACAACAATGCAATTATATTTTATTCCCATTCTATTGTGGCAGGTGGTTTAGAACTTATATCGTAGGTCACGCGGTTAATGCCTCGTACCTGATTGATGATTTTATTTGAAACATCGGAAAGGAATGCATAAGGCAAATGACACCAATCAGCAGTCATCCCATCCGTAGCGCTCACGGCTCTTAATGCCACTGCATTTTCATAAGTGCGCTCATCCCCCATTACACCTACCGATTTAACCGGCAAAAGGATCACACCAGCTTGCCAAACTTCATCATAAAGGCCTTCTTTTTTTAATGCTTGTATAAATATAGCATCGGCCTCTTGCAGGATGCTGACCCTTTCCGACGTAACTTCTCCCAAAATGCGTATGCCCAATCCAGGTCCTGGAAAAGGGTGCCTACCTAAGATGTTTTTATCCATACCCATCGCCTCACCTATCCTGCGCACTTCGTCTTTGAATAATGCCCTCAAGGGTTCCACAATTTTTAGTTTCATATAGTCCGGTAATCCCCCTACATTGTGGTGCGATTTTATGGTCTGCGAAGGACCTCCACTCGACGAAACAGATTCAATTACATCGGGATAAATCGTACCTTGACCCAGCCAGGTAGCATCATTTATTTGGTTTGCTTCTTCATCAAAAACTTCAATAAACACCCTGCCAATGGCTTTGCGTTTTTCTTCGGGATCTTCTAGACCTTGCAGTGCTTTATAAAATCTAGGAGAGGCATCAACACCTTTTACATTCAGTCCTAAGTTTCCGTAGGAGTCCAACACCTCGTTGAATTCATTTTTTCTAAGTAGTCCGTTGTTCACAAAAACACAGTGTAATTGCGCGCCGATAGCCTTGTGCAAAAGCATGGCAGCCACCGAGGAATCTACGCCACCTGAAAGACCAAGAATGACATGTTCGTTGCCTATCGTTTTACGCAAATGCGCTACTTGTTCTTCAATAAATATCCCTGGAGTCCAGTCTCCCCTGCATCCGCACACTCCTTTAACAAAGTTTTCCAAAAGCAGACTCCCTTCAGAGGTGTGATACACCTCAGGGTGAAATTGTACACCATAAGTGGGTTCATCCACAAAACGAAAAGCGGCATTTGTTACGTCTTGGGTCTTTCCAAGACAAACCGCGTTTTTTGGCAGTTGGGCAATTGAATCACCATGAGACATCCAAACTTGGGATGGACTTGATATACCTTTTAATAATGCATCGCTTTGGTTTGGAAAAAATTGAGCGCGACCGTATTCCCTGACCGCGGAGGCAGCTACATCGCCACCAAATTGCTGCGCCAACAATTGTGCGCCGTAACAAACACCAAGAATGGGGATTTTACTCCTAAAAAAGCCTAAATCTGGATTAGGGGCATGCAGGTCCCGCACTGAAAAAGGGCTTCCAGAAAGGATGATACCTTTAGACTCGATATGAATGTCGATTTTATCCCACGGGACAATCTGACAAAACACATTCATTTCTCTGATTCTTCGCGCAATGAGTTGCGTGTATTGAGAACCAAAGTCGTATATGAGAATTGTTTCGTGCACCCACAAAATTAGTTAATTTTACATTTCGTGTTATTTCAAGCATCTCCAATTAATAAAAAAGTCTTTAAAATACTTTTGATAATTAATTTCACCATGTAATCCTTAACTTTGATTTTAATTTACGTACAATGATAGCGGAACTTCTCAAAAAAATATTAGGCGATAAAAGCACAAGGGATCAAAAGCAATATCAACCCTTGGTAGACCAAATCAAAGCTTTTGAGCAGGAAATATCTTCCTTAACGGATAACCAATTAAGAGCAAAATCCTCCGAATTTCGTGAAATTATCCGAAACAAAATGCAGGAAAAAGAGGAAGAACTGGAGCGTTTAGGACAACAATCCGCAGGGACTGAACTCGAATTAAACGAGAAAGAAAGCATTTTTCAACAAATGGATAAGCTCCGAAAAGAGTCAGATGACGCGCTGGAAATTATCCTTTTAGAAATCCTACCTGAGGCCTATGCTGTGGTGAAAGAAACCGCTCACCGTTGGGCTAATAATGGGAAATTAGTGGTCGAGGCACAGGATTTTGATCGGGCATTGGCAAAATCCAAAGACGGGATTATCATCGAAGGCGAAAACGCGATCTGGTTAAATGAATGGTCTGCGGCCGGAAACAAGGTAACTTGGAACATGGTGCATTACGATGTACAATTGATGGGAGGCGCCGTACTGCATAAAGGAAACATAGCCGAAATGCAAACAGGTGAGGGAAAAACACTTGTCGCTACCCTTCCAGTTTACCTCAATGCCTTGGCGGGTAAAGGGGTTCATGTCGTGACTGTAAATGATTATCTCGCGAAACGAGATTCCGAATGGATGGGGCCTTTATACCAATTTCATGGATTGACTGTTGACTGCATCGATAAGCACCAACCGAATTCAGATTCGAGAAGAAAAGCATATTTAGCAGATATCACGTTTGGAACGAATAATGAATTTGGGTTCGACTACCTCCGAGATAATATGGTAGGTCACCCCAGTGAACAAGTTCAGCGGAAACATCATTTTGCTATCGTCGATGAAGTGGATTCCGTTCTTATTGACGATGCGCGAACGCCATTAATTATTTCTGGTCCTACCGACAACCGTGGTGATCAAGAATTCCAAGTGCTAAAGCCTAGGATTGAACGCATTGTTAATGCGCAAAAAGAGGTCGTTCAAAAGTTTTTGCTCGAGGCAAAAAAGAACTTGGTGGTTTTGAACGAACTTCAATCCGACAAAAAGTTGGAGAAAACGATGCTTGAGGAAGGTGGCATCGCCTTGCTACGGGCCTATCGAGGCTTACCAAAAAACAAAGCGCTGATAAAATTCCTATCTGAGCCAGGCGTAAAAGTCCATTTACAAAAAACAGAAAACCAATACATGCAGGAGCAAGGTAAGCGCATGAAAGCAATTGACCAGGAGTTGTTTTTTGTGATAGATGAAAAGAACAATTCTATCGAACTCACCAACCAAGGCATCGACTTGATTTCTGGTAAAGACGATCGGGATTTTTTTATCATGCCAGATATTGGGTCAGAACTTGCTAAATTAGAAGCAGAACAACTGGAAAAAAACCTTTTCCAAGAACGAAAAGATGACTTAATCCGGGATTATTCTATCAAATCGGAACGCATCCATTCCGTGAACCAATTGCTCAAGGCATATACCCTATTCGAAAAAGAAAATGAATATGTCATCATGGATGGTAAGGTTAAAATAGTCGATGAATCTACAGGCCGTATCTTGGAAGGAAGACGATACTCCGACGGTTTACATCAAGCCATTGAAGCCAAGGAAAATGTAACCATAGAAGCGGCTTCACAAACCTATGCCACAGTAACGCTTCAAAACTATTTCAGAATGTACCACAAGTTAGCAGGCATGACCGGTACCGCAGAAACGGAAGCAAAAGAGTTTTTTGATATTTATAAACTCGATGTTGTGGTAATACCGCCCCATCGTAAGGTAATCCGAAAAGACTTAAACGACATGGTGTACAAAACGGCTCGAGAAAAATTTGGTGCCGTTATCGATGAAGTGGAAAGGTTGGTAAAAGAAGGTCGGCCTGTTCTCGTTGGAACCACCACCGTAGAAATTTCAGAATTATTGAGTAAAATGCTCCAATTTAGAAAGATCCCTCACCAAGTCCTCAATGCCAAATACCACCAAAAAGAGGCTGAAATTGTAGCCAATGCAGGAAAGGCAGGTGCTGTTACGATTGCCACCAACATGGCCGGAAGGGGAACCGATATTAAACTCGGTGAAGGGGTTAAGGAAGCTGGGGGCTTAGCGATTGTGGGTACAGAAAGACATGATTCTAGACGTGTAGACCGTCAGCTGAGAGGACGTTCCGGAAGACAAGGTGACCCAGGTTCTTCGCAGTTTTTTGTTGCTTTGGAAGACGATTTAATGCGCAAATTCGGCTCAGAGCGCATTGCAAAAATCATGGATCGAATGGGATTGAAAGAAGGAGAAGTTATCACACATAGCATGGTATCAAAATCCATTGAACGCGCCCAGAAAAAAGTAGAAGAAAATAATTTTGGAATTCGTAAACGATTGTTGGAATACGACGACGTAATGAACGCCCAACGAAAAAAAATATACCAACAACGAAAAAATGCCCTGTATGGCGATCGCCTTGACATCGATGTAGACAACATGTTTTACGATTTGAGTCATCAAACCGTGCAAAAAAATGTTCACGGTAACTTTCAAGATTTTGAAATGGAACTCATTCGAATACTAGGGGTGGCAAGCCCAGTTCAAGAGCAAGAATTCAAGGAAATTAATCCGGAAGAACTCACCCAATTAGTGTATGAATCCATGCTTGATCAATATCATCGCAAGCAAGATAAAATCACCCAACGTACCATGCCTCAAATCAAAGAGGTGTATGAAACCATGTCCGACCGATATAAGAACATTGTCTTTCCATTATCCGATGGAAGAAGAGATGTGCAGTTGATTGTAAACTTACAAGATGCTTATTCCAGTCAAGGTAAATTGATTTCAAAACAATTTGAAAAACACATTATCCTAGGAATCATCGATGACGAATGGAAAGAACACTTACGAGAAATGGACGACCTGCGAAGTGCGGTAAACAATGCCACCTACGAACAAAAAGACCCTCTTGTGATTTACAAATTAGAAGCCTATAATTTGTTTGAAGGCATGATTTCCCGCATCAACGAATCCGCCGTGGAACTTCTAATGAATTTAGATATCCAAACCGATCAAACTATGCGTCAAACAAACCATGAAGCTTCACAACGTAATTATGGTAAATCAAAAACCAACACTTCCATATCTGGTGAGGTACCAAAGTACCATGGCAACAACGCAATAACCGACACCATGCCCCCACCCGTGGAGAAAAAAACACCAGTGGTGGCTGAACAAAAGATTAATCGCAATGATCCTTGTCCTTGTGGAAGCGGTAAAAAATTTAAGCAATGCCATGGAAAATAGGGATAATCGGAACTGGTAATGTCGCTAGTTTTTGGGTTAAAACACTAAGCAACTTTCCTGAATTAGATATATGCGTAAAAGGATTTACTTCAAGTAAAACTGATTTTTTTATCGAAAATCAAAAAGTTAATCCACTTAAAGATAATACTGAAGTCGACTTTTTCCTGCTCGCTGTAAATAACGATGCCATCGACAACGTCCTTCAAGAACTTCCAACAAAAATACCTGTTTTTATTTGTGCAGGTTTTCATGCAACAACCTTGTCTCACGCTGGTTACATGTACCCTTTGCAGTCGATTCATTTAATGGACTTACCCGAACTGAAGGAAGTACCTTTCCTCGTCGAATTTAACGCAGATATTGCCGAGATCGGTCGAAAGTTTTTAGCATATATCGGCGCAAAATACCAAGAAACAACAACGAAAAACAGACAATTGGCCCATACGGCCGCTGTATTTTTAAATAATTTCAGCTACTTCATATGTAAAGAAGGTTTCCGCTTATTACCACCCGATATTTCCAAGGAATTATTTAAACCAATTGTTAAAAAAACATTTGATAATATTTTTATTAACAAAGCATTACAAACTGGGCCAGCAAGGAGAAAGGACATAAAAATGATTCAAGAACAACAAGAATTTCTTCAATTAAACCACCCTGAGGTGGCTGAACTTTATCGCACCATGACGGAGTTAATTCAACAGAAATACCATGAATTATAAAACAAAATTAAAGAATATTACAACATTTATTTTCGATGTGGATGGTGTATTGACTGACGGTAGGGTACTGCTTAACGGCAGTGATTTTCAACGCACCTTGAATGCAAAAGATAGCTATGCAATTCAGTATGCTTTTCGGACAGGTTACCATATTTTTCTTATTACAGGTGGCGATTCGCAACAGGTAAAATCAATGTATGAATCGCTTGGCGTCACGGAGGTATGTTTACGCTCCATGAACAAGCTTGAAGTATATTCACAATTGAAGAAAAAATATACTTTGGATGACAGTCAGTGTTTATACATGGGTGACGACATCCCCGATCTAATGGTCATGCAGCAAGTAGCTTTGTCGACTGCTCCCCGCGATGCGAGCATTGACGTTTTAAAGCAAGCAGAATATATTTCGCCTTTTGACGGAGGAAAAGGTGCCGTGCGGGATATTATTGAACAAACCCTCAGGGTACAAAATAAGTGGCTTTTAGAACACGCTTACCAATGGTAAGCCTACATTAATTCTTTCGCCCAATAGCTGTTTAATAACATCACCAATCTTCTGGAAATTGTATTCATGTAACGTTTCGTTCTATATCCCCCCACCCATCGTATGCCTGAAATGGCATTTGTAAAAAACACTTCATCAGCAGAAAGCATATTATGCGGTAAAATGGCGCATTCGTATACTCTAATGTTATTTTGCAAAGCAAGATTAATAATCATCATGCGCATCGTACCAGCGATACACCCCTCCTCTAAACCAGGCGTGTACAAAACCCCGTTACTTACTACGAATAAATTGCTGTTGCTTGACTCGATGAGGTTTCCATTGTCATTCTGGAGAATATAATCATCGATTCCCTGTTGCGAAGCATGAATTGCAGCCATAACTTTTACCAAACAGTTTTTTGTCTTAAAAGGGGACAAAAAGGATTTTGTAAGTTTTATTTCTTTATAAATATCGACTTCTAACCCTTTGTAATTCAGTTCAAATTCATTGATCTCTATAGGCGTTATTTCAATAAAATAAACCGCATCATTTCGCTCAGGTTTATAAAGACCGCCCTCTGCACGTTCAAGACTCAAGCGGCAACGTCCACCCATCGTAATTTTCGATAAGGTGATCAGTTCCACGATCTTCGATTCAACGTATTCTGTGGTAAAAAATGAGGGGAGCTCAAGGCATAAAGCTTCTGCTCCTTTCAGGAGACGCGTTACATGAGCGTGAAGATGAATGGGCTTGCCGTTGTAAATCCGCACGCTTTCAAAAATCCCATCCCCATAAAGATTAGATCGACTTCCAGCGCTTATTTGTGGCGCTTCACGCGGTAAAACTTTACCGTTGTTATTGATATATAACATATTAAAAATAACTTAAAAAAGTACTTAATTTCGATGGCGCCAACAAAGCCACAAAGAAAATTCCAAACAATGCCCCGCTTATATGACCGTCATTGGCAATATTGGAATTTCCCCGTCGCATGGCATAATATTCTAACGCTAAATACAAAGGCCCAAACCAATAAGCGGGTATAGGGATGGGAATAAATAACAAAGACAGTTTCATTGTTGGTTCCCATAATATGGCAGCAAATACCACAGCAGAAACTGCACCGGAAGCCCCTAAGGATCTATAGTTTGGATTATCACGATGCCTGTAATAAGGGATTAGCGTTGCCGCAACACCGCCGAATAAATACACTGCAAGAAAATAACCGTCCCCTTTAACCACTGTATATTCATCGACCCATTTTTCTTCCAGCACACCACCAAGCGTAAAAAGGGAAAACATATTAAATAACAGATGCTGCCAATCTGCATGAAACCAAAAATGACTAAAAATCCCCGCAACGGAACGCCCTTTTGAAATAGCATAGGGGTTGAACAAGTATTTCTCACGCCAGTGAACACGCCGGAATCCTTCGTTGCTAATAACCACCACAATCAAAATTAAAACGAGGACAAGGGGAATGTTCATTTCTTAATTTCAGGCATTCAAATTTAAGTATATTAGCGCTTTATGATTTCAAGACTGGCACTTTTATTTTTTCTTTACCTTTTAATTCAAGGCTGCGCGGGTGAACAAAAAACAAATGATAATTTTCTAAACGACAACACACTACCTATTCCCCAAAAAATTGAACTGTTCCTGAATAATGATGCATTAATGAAAACCATATTCACCCAAGAAGAGTCACAATTATTGCAGAACTTTTACAAGGAACGTAATTACAAACCAATTTTGTACGACGAAAATTTAACCTTAACTCGAAGTGGACAAACCCTACTGCAAGTATTGAATCAGTCTTTAGCATTTGGTGTACCAACAACATGTATCGGAAAGTTTAACAAGAAAGCTCATCCCGTAAAAAAAGACCTTATGACTGTGGTCAATTTTGCACGATTGATCGAATTCCGGGATCACGGTTTTACCCAATCCAACGGTACGCTGCGCAAAAAATCAGTATGCAAAGATATTTCGGCACTTCAAAAATCCACCTCTTTTTCAGATTTCGGGGTGGCAAGTAATTTTGTACTTGCGCGTGGGCCTGTGGAAGACAGTGTTTTCCGTAGCTTATCAAACCTTATCTACGCATTTGCAGTTCAATACAAAATCGACACCATGGATGCCAATCCTAACGATTTCAAATCCGAGGATGAACGAAAAGCATTCATGAAAGAAAGCCTGGTATCAAAGGGATATTTAACCAGCTCTAACAATACGAACGAACAAATGGCTAGCGCTCTTCTTGCTTTTAAATTGGACAACGGTCTTGATTCTACAATACAAATTAACGATTATACCATGGAGGCTTTGTGTGAATCCAACCATAGCCGGTTGACAAGGGCCGTAGTGAGTCTTGAAAAGGTGCGTCACAGGGTTAAGGATCAAAAGAAATTTGTTTGGGTCAATATCCCAGAGTACCATTTGTATTTTTATGCCAACGATAGCCTCAAAGCAAAGCATCGTGTTGTTGTAGGTAAAAAAAGCAATGAAACCCCAGAACTTATTTCCGAAATACGCAACGTCGTAATCATGCCAGAATGGCATGTACCTGCAAGCATTGTAAAAAAAGAAATCATGCCTAAGGTGCGAAAAAATCATGCTTATCTCTCTAAAAATCATTATACACTGAGAAAGTTCAACGACACCACACCTTTGGATGTGGAATCTGTAAATCTAAAATCAAACGGGTTTAGCGTCCTTCAAAGTCCTGGTAAATGGAACAGCCTCGGCGTAATCAAATTTGAATTCAATAACAACCAAAGCATTTACGTCCATGATACACCCCAAAAAGGATTATTCAGTCGCACCGTACGGAGTTTTTCGCACGGTTGCATTAGGTGTGATAAACCCATTGCATTGGGGAAAACAATAATCAAATACGACCAAGATGGCCGTAAAAAGTACAGCATGATAGGCGATACGATCGACTCCTTAGCGACGATTTATAAACACAGAAACATTCCGTTAATGAAAAGAATCCCTATTTTTGTGGTTTATCAAACGGTTACACAACAAAGAGGTAAATTAGTGTTTCATTTGGATATTTACGGTCGTGATCAAGCAATATTAAAAAAATTGGCGGCCGAGTCCATTCATTTCAATTTCAGCGCATGATTATATCACCTTCGCTTCTTTCATGTGATTTCGGGAATATTCAACGGGATGTGAACATGTTGAATGCTTCAGGCGCCCAATGGATTCATTTGGATATCATGGATGGCGTATTCGTCCCCAATATTTCTTTTGGTTTTCCCATTGTACAAGCGGTACGACAACACACGAGCAAATATCTCGATGTCCACTTGATGATTCATAACCCTGATGCCTATTTGGAAGCATTCAAAAGCGCAGGCGCTGACGGCTTAACAGTGCATCTGGAAGGTGCAATTCACTTACATAGAACAATTCAAAAGATTAAAGATTTAGGAATTAGGGCAGGTGTTGCGCTTAATCCCCATACCCCTGTTTCGTCGATCACACCCCTTATTAAAGAGGTCGATCTTGTGCTTATTATGTCGGTAAATCCAGGATTTGGTGGGCAGCAATTTATTTCTGATAGCATTCGAAAAGTAGAGGAATTAAAAACACTTGCTGACGAATTAAATCCGAATTTAATTATTCAAGTTGATGGTGGCGTAAATCTTAGCAATGCACATTTACTTGCCTATGCCGGTGCTACCTCTTTGGTAGCAGGAAGTTTTATTTTCAATGCAGAAAACCCGCTTCAAACCATTGAAGACTTATGCACCATTCCATAGGTAACTATTTTAAGTGTAAAGCGTTTTAAGAACATGCGAATTCCGATTCTTCTTGCCTTAACTTTTTTTTCGTCTCTCTTGTTTTCCCAAGATTTGATGGCCTTGGAAGATAATTTAAACCAACGACTTATTGAACTGAGAGCGGCGAAAACAGAAGATGAAATGCTCAGGATTAACGATAGTTTCACGCGAGACATGGAATCGTTTCTTCAAAAAGAAGGTGCTTTCAATTACCGTTTTACTAAACTCAAAACCATTGCTGATTTGAAAAGTGATGATGGTTTGGTGCGCATTGTTCATTGGAATCTCGAATTTCCTGATTTCTCATACGCCTATGCAGGATTCGTGGCACGTTGGGACCCAGACGAAGAAAAAATGTTACTGACTGAGATGAAAGATGTGAATTCTCCTTATACTCCAATTCCTGAACAGGTGATTGATGCCAAAAATTGGTATGGTGCCCTGTATTATAAAATGATCACTGTCGAATTCAATGGCGAAAATGAATATGTCTTGCTCGGTTGGGATGGCGGAACAACCAGCAGTAATTTCAAAATTATCGATGTGCTCACCTTTCGTGGTAACAACGTCCGATTCGGAAGCCCTTTATTCGTAAATAAGTCAAAAACGCTAAAAAGAGTTGTTTTCGAATATTCTGATCGAAGCAATATGTCCTTGCGCATGGATGAAATCCGGAAAAGAATTGTTTTTGATCATTTATCTCCCGAGAACCCATCCTTAAATGGAATTCGTTCGTTTTATGTTCCAGATTTTTCCTACGATGCCTATGTTTGGAATGAAGATAGGTTTGAACTTTACGAGGATGTTATTGCCATCAACGATGAGAAAGACGAGAAATCATCCGAGATTTATGTACTTAACCCTAATACGGGTAAACCTGAAAAACAGAAATTTTCTCTGAAATGGATTAGTCCTGACGACGCAAACCATCCAGGTAGTGGGCACCATGTGCCAAGAACACCGGAAACCGAGAAAGCAGAAATAAAAGATGATTTCACTGAACAGGGCATCCCCAAAAAAAAGTGGTGGGACCGAAGAAACCCAGACAATCTTAGTGTTACAACTGGAAAATACAAACGCAACAGAAGAAGACCACCCCAACCATGATGCAACTCGGTAAAGGGTACACCTATGTAATTGGACGTTTTGCACCACAAGGTGCTTACGTGCGCGCTAAAATTCATAAAGATCTTAGCGATGAAGAGGTACTCCTTCCCAACAAATACCTCTCTTCAAACGCAAAAATTGGAGACGAGGTTAAGGCCTTTCTGATGAAAGATTCGAACAACCGAAGGGTTGCTGTAGGCGAATTCCCGAAAATCTCGCTCAATGCCTGCGCCATTCTCGAAATAACAGCCTTGAATTTACACGGAGCATTTGCCGACTGGGGCTTAGATAAAGATTTGTTTATTCCTTTTGCTGAACAAAGAGAAGGCATTGAAATTGGTGAGTCATATCCGGTGATGCTTTGCTACGATGATACATCAGACCGTTTGTTTGGGAGTATGAAAATCAACAAAAAGCTCCTTCCTGGCGATCCTTCTTTAATGCATCAAAAGCTACCATTTATTGTAACGGAATACCACGAATTGGGGTGGAAAGGAGTTGTTGACCAACAATATCAAGGTATGCTCTATGGCTCTGATTGTAAAATTCCTATTTCGCTAGGACAAGAACTTTTTGTTTATGTGCATGAAGTGCGAAGCGACGGAAAGCTGGATTTGAAAATTAGTTCATCTTTACCACAAAAATACGATGAAGCCACCGCCCAATTAGAAGCCTATTTATCTCAAAATAAATTTCTTTTTTTAACAGATAAATCGGATGCCTCTGAAATTTATCAGCTCCTGAGAATGAGCAAAAAAACATTTAAACAGGCTGTAGGAAAACTCTACAAACAAAGAAAAATAAAACTATTTCCAGATAAAATAGCAAGATTGGATGAATAATAATCTTCTGAAATCGTATGTACATCGGTTTCAAAAAGAACCTTTAACGCCTCTTCCTGATTCTTTCGATTTCCCGCATCAATATGTACCCAATGAATGGGTAATTTCTGCAGCAGCACAACTTCAAGAATCGATTCCAAATACTTTCCATCATCCTTTTAATAAAGTAGGTAAAATGTTTGGAATACTGGTCGTAAAGACTAATCAAGGTATAGGGTTCTTGGCTGCATTCTCGGGGAAAATTAATGACGAAACAATTTTCCCAGGGTACGTCCCCCCTATTTTTGACACCCAAGATGCAAATGGTTTTTATAAACTTGGAGAAAGCGAATTAAATAAGTTGAACCACAGGATATTTATGCTGGAAAATGCTTCCGAATGGATGACGATGCAAGAAGATTTGGTTTCGTTAGAAGTGCATTACAAAAACCGCATAGCTGACTTGAAATCGACTATTGAAATCAATAAATCAGCACGTCAAAGCATACGATACGCCAAGAATACGGATGAAGCTACTATAGAATCCCTTAATCAGGAAAGTAAAAAAGAGCAATTTAAACTCAGAAACTTAAACAAAGAATTTAAGTTGGTAAAAAAAGAACTAACCGATAAAATGAATGCTTGGCAAGCCGAAATAAAAAGACAAAAGGAACATCGAAGCGTATACTCCAATGCCCTCCAAAAAGAACTATTTCAAGCCTATCAAATGACAAATTTTTGTTCGGAAACTAAAAGTATTTTTGAAATCTTCAAATCGTTTTCAGGCGACTTACCTCCTTCAGGCACTGGGGAATGTGCCTTACCTAAGTTGTTACATTTTGCGGCGATCCATCAATTAATACCTATTTGTTTCGGGGAATTTTGGTGGGGCACTTCTCCCGTTGGCGAAGTACGAAAACACAAAACCTTCTATCCTGCCTGCCGTGCAAAATGTGAACCCCTGTTGTCCTTTCTTCTCAAAGGAATTTCCTGCCAAACCAACCCCGTTCTTGCCCTTGTTCGAGACGAACCACTGGTTATTATCTATGAAGACTCATGGGTCATTGCGGTGGAAAAACCCACTGGTGTGCTTTCGGTTCCAGGAAGAGTAAATATCGACTCCGCAGAAGATCGCTTGAAGCACTTGAATCCCTCGTATGCTTTCCTTAAAGCTGTTCACCGATTGGATATGGGGACTTCTGGGATTATGTTATTTGCGAAAGATCCTACTACCCATAGTCTAATACAAAATTTGTTCGCAAAGCACAAAGTCACCAAAATTTATGAAGCTATTTTAACAGGGATACCCACCATTACTGAGGGAAGCATACAGCTCCCACTGCGCTTAGATGTCAACCATCGTCCACATCAAATGGTGTGTTTCGAACACGGTAAAAAGGCGGAAACATATTTTAAAGTATTGCATAATGAATCAAATAATGCTAGAATTGAGTTTCATCCCTTGACGGGTAGAACCCACCAAATTCGTATCCATGCGGCCCATCAATTGGGACTTAATTGTCCCATTCTCGGCGACGAGCTTTACGGTATTCCAGGAGCACGTTTACATCTCCATGCAAAATATTTAGCCTTCGAACATCCTCATTTACACCGTAAGCTGCGCCTTAGCGCCGAAGTCCCTTTTTAAGTTGCTCATACCATGGTGTTCTGTCTCCTTATCTTAGGTATATGTCGCAAAGGATTTCGTGATAATAGTTTCTCAGTGGTCCAATAGAATTATTAATTATTACTTAAAACCATAATAATGAATTTGAATAAATAGTATTTTCTTTATAAATTCGCTGTCCTATATGGATAATCCAAAAGAAAAGCAATCGGCAATAAAGAAAAAACCGAGGTGGAAAAGATGGCTTAAATACAGCTATTTGACGATGCTTCACTTGCTTGCAGCGGCTTCTTGTTTCTTTATTTTCACCGCGCTCGCAGTAAAATTCAAATGGACCAATGAAACAGGCGCTGTCGATGTAAACAATCGCTATTATCAGGGGATGGCGGATGTTTATGGAAAAGAATCAAAAAAAGATAGTGCTACGATTGCTAGGGAAGAATGTCTGATGTTCCAGAAAATTGGAGTTTTATCTCGATTTTATCCAAAAAACGCAAAGATTATTATTGAAGCATACCAACAAAATAAAAACGTAGAATCTGCAATGAGAATGTTGGATGCGGTCGAGGTACAACTCAAGGATAATAAAGCATACATGGAAGCCATAAAGACAGTAAAATTACCTTCAAACGCCAAAGGTGAATCCCTATATGCTTGGTCAAACTATAAAGCTTGGAAACAGTTTTGCCAAACCTTGGCCAAAGATAAAAAAGCAATAGACTCTGTTTCCAAATTAACCGGTGTCGAATCGCGCATAATAATCCTTTGTGTTATTGCCGAACAATTGCGTATGTTCAATTCTGGAAGGGAGAAATTTAAACAATACGTTTACCCTTATGCCAGACTTATTTTACCTACAAATAGAGGTTATGGTGTTTCCGGCATACTTGAACATACCGCCCTTCGAATTGAAAATACTTTATTCAAACCCAATGATCCTTTCTATCCCGGGGATTATTTTAAAAAGATTATCAATATTCGCGATTCTTTCCCAGATAGGGTGGTCGATACGATTAGAGCTCACCGACACAAAACAATCCAAAGACTAATTCAAGGCGGAGACCATTACTATTCCTACCTCTACACGGCTTTGCTGCTCAGACAGTTTCAATCGCATTGGGAGAGCAAGGGATTCACCCTTGCAAACCGTCCTGAAGTACTTGGCACCTTATTTAATTTAGGCTACCAGAAAAGCAAACCTAAAAAAGACCCTCAAGTAGGAGGATCAACGTTTAAAGTGGGGGATAAAAAATACACCTTCGGTGGCATATGTTTTGAATTTTATTACAGCGGTGAACTACAAAAAGAATTCCCGATCACCGGAAGAGGATTTATTCCAGTGAAAGAACTAGAGGTGATCAATAAACCGCTAATTGAGCGTATTAACAAAAGAATAAAAGAAGCAGAGAAGAAGGGGGAAGAGGCAGCCAAGAAACGCCAATTGGCAGAGAAAAAAACAACAGAAAATATTTAAGGGCAATTAGCTCAGTTGGTTTAGAGCATTACCTTGACAGGGTAGGGGTCACTGGTTCGAATCCAGTATTGCTCACTGCTGGAGGCCGAAACGAATGGCCTCCATCGAAAAAAGAAAACGATGTCATTTTATTCTTTTCGTGGTTTAGTTCCAGTCGTGCATCCCTCTGCTTATGTGCATGAAAGGGCCACGATCATTGGCGATGTCATAATAGGAGAAAATTGTTATATCGGTCCTGGTGCGGTAATTAGGGGAGATTGGGGGAGAATAACCATTGAAAATGGTGTCAATGTGCAAGAGAATTGTGTGGTGCACATGTTTCCGGGTAAGCATATTTTCTTGGAAGAAGGATCACATGTAGGACATGGTGCAGTCGTACATGGTGCCCATCTCGGCCGAAATTGTCTGATTGGAATGAACGCCGTTGTGTTAGATGGGGTGACTATTGGCGAAAACAGCATCATTGGTGCCTTGAGCTTGGTTAAAGCCGATACGATGGTTCCTTCAAACTGTTTATTCGCTGGGAATCCTGGAAAGATAATTCGAGCATTAACTATTGAACAAATCCATTGGAAAACGGAAGGGACAAAAATATATCAAGCTTTACCTGAGATCTGTTATGCATCCCTTACACCTACCTCCCCACTTACCGAAATCGATGAGAACCGTCCAAGCCACGATGGCACCTTCGAACCTTGGAAAAAACCTGTTTGAAATTTCGAATGGTTGAAATTCACCAAGTTCTGTTAACTTTGTATGCCGTAGGTGCAACGTATGTCAAAGTCCACTAAGTATATTTTCGTTACGGGCGGGGTAACCTCCTCCTTAGGAAAGGGTATAATATCGGCCTCATTAGCCAAGTTGCTTCAAGCTCGCGGATACACGGTTACCATTCAAAAATTAGACCCCTACATTAACGTCGACCCTGGAACACTTAATCCATATGAACACGGTGAATGCTACGTTACCGATGACGGCGCTGAAACTGACTTAGATCTCGGGCATTATGAGCGTTTTTTAAACATTCATACTTCTCAATCCAATAACATCACCACTGGTAGAATCTACAAGAATGTAATCGAAAAGGAACGCCGCGGCGATTACCTTGGAAAAACAGTGCAGGTGATTCCTCATATTACCAATGAAATCAAAGAACACATAAAGGAATTAAGTCAAAAAGAATCCTTTGATATTATCATCACAGAAATCGGAGGTACGGTGGGCGATATTGAATCCTTGCCATATATCGAGGCCGTTAGGCAAATGATGTGGGAATTGGAAGATGACTGCCTGGTGATTCATTTAACCCTTATCCCCTACCTCACAGCTGCAGGTGAACTCAAAACAAAACCAACGCAACACAGCGTAAAAGCCCTATTGGAGCTTGGCGTACAACCCGATATTCTTTGTTGTCGAACTGAACATCCACTCGATTTAGAAATCAGAAAAAAAATTGCGCGTTTTACCAACGTCTCCATAAATGCTGTAATCGAAGCCAAAGATGCTTCATCCATTTACGATGTTCCGATTCTCATGCACGCGGAAGAACTCGATACGGTAGTCCTTGAAAAGTTGGGGCTTTCTAAAAAAAACGTTCCGAATTTAGAGCGTTGGAAGGAGTTTTTAGACAAATTGAAAAATCCCAAATTTGAAATAAACATCGCTTTGGTGGGGAAATACGTCGAATTGAAAGACGCTTATAAATCTATTTCCGAAGCTTTAATCCATGCGGGAGTGGCCAATAACACGAAAATCCGTGTGCATTGGATTCAATCCGAACAAATTACCCAAAAAAATGCAAAATCAATTCTGGCATCAATGCACGGTATTTTAGTCGCACCAGGCTTTGGATCACGAGGTATTTCAGGAAAAATTGAAGCCATTCGCTTTGCTAGGGAAACGGGAATCCCTTTCCTTGGCATTTGCCTAGGTATGCAATGCGCGGTGATCGAATTTTCACGTAATGTACTAGGTTTATCTGATGCCCATACGGCGGAAATCGATCCAGAATCCAGCAACCCTGTGGTCTCCATGATGGAGGCGCAGAAAAAAAATTCGAATTTTGGAGGTACAATGCGGCTAGGTTCATATTCTTGCCAATTAAAACCAGGTACTAAAATCGCTCAAGCCTATCAGGTAGATCTCATCAATGAGCGTCACAGACATAGATACGAACTAAACAATGACTATGTTGATGTCCTTCAAAAAAGTGGCATGATTGGATCGGGCAAAAATCCAGAAACTGGTCTTGTTGAATCCATTGAAATCCCAAAACACCCATGGTTTATTGGGGTTCAATTCCATCCAGAATATAAAAGTACTGTTGATAAACCACATCCCTTATTTGTTGCTTTTGTAGAAGCATCCCTAAAAACTAAAAAATAACATGGACAGAAATACGATAACCGGATTAATCTTAATTGGAATAGTATTAACCGTTTTCACAGTAATTAATCAACCCAGCCAGGAAGATATTGCGCGGGCTAAAAAAGAACAAGCTGCAAATCAAAAAAAAACCAACAAAGCCCAGTTGGCATCAGAACCCATTGTAAAAAAGGGTGTTAAGCCAGTTGATTCAGTAAAATCGAATGCCTCAGCAATAGCTATGGCACAAGCAAAGGATACCATTTCTGTACAACTTCCTGTCAAAAACATTTACCTAGAAAATGAAAATATTAAGCTTTGTGTCTCGACAAAAGGCGCCATGCTTTCAGCTGTTTTTCTGAAAAAATTCAAATCTTACGAAGCCTTTTCAAGTAAAAAAAATCAACCCCTATGTTTGTTTGGAGATAAAGACGGAGAGAATTACCTGACCTTGCCTGGTTTTCCATCGACCAGGGATTTGGTCTTTGAAGCCGTACAAAACAAAAATCAATTGACATTAACTTCTAATTTGGATAGCATTCATCAGATACGCATCTTGTACTCACTGAATAAAGCGAATCAACTTGATTATGCCATTCAATTAAAGGGATTTAAAAAGGACGTTACTGAAAATGCTCAATTGAATTGGAATTTGAATCTCAGAAAAACAGAACGAAAACTAAGTGAACAACGAAAAATTTCCACAGTATGTTTCTATGAAACAGAAGACGGAATGGACTACCTGAGCGAAAACTCTGACGACGAAACGATTACGGAGAACCCAATTGATTGGGTAGCGTTCAAACAAAGTTATTTTTCTTCCATTCTTCATGCGGAAAAACCTTTTAAGGCCAAAAACGGAAAATTAAAAGTAAAAACCTACCAGGAAGGAACTCCCAAGGAGATGACCCATATCAAAGAGATGAATATGAGTCTTTCCCCGACCTTTGATGCGACTAACTCCGCGAAATTCACTTGGTATTTTGGATCGAATGAATATAATTTACTGGCCTCTTATGATTCCAATTACGATGATATCTTAAATTATGGATGGGGAATTTTTCGTTGGATAAACTTATATGCTGTGCAACCAATTTTTGACTTTTTAGTCCGCAACAACATTGGGGCTGGCATCGCCATTCTGTTGCTCACACTTATCCTGAAACTTCTTTTAATGCCTATTCAATGGAAGATGTTTGTTTCTTCTGTTAAAATGAAAATCCTCAAGCCACAAATCGATAAAATCAATGAAAAATTCCCCAAAAAAGAACAGGCCATGGAAAAACAATCTGCCATGATGGGACTTTACCGAGATTCTGGCGCAAGCCCGTTAGCAGGGTGCGTGCCCATGCTGATTCAAATGCCAATTCTTCTTGCCGTTTTTCGCTTTTTTCCCGCAAATTTTGACTTACGTCAACAATCCTTCCTTTGGGCGGAAGACCTTTCATCCTATGATTCCATTTGGGATTTCGGGTTTAAATTATGGCCCTATGGCGACCATATGAGCCTTTTTACCTTGCTCATGGCAGCCACTACCCTAATTTACACCTACATGAATTCTGGAAATATGCAACAACCTACCCAACCAGGTATGCCAAACATGCGCATTCTCATGTATATTTTTCCCATCTTAATGATCTTTTTCTTTAATGATTATTCCTCGGGTTTGAGTTATTATTATTTTATTTCAACGCTCTTCACCATCCTCATCATGCTCGCTATCAAACGCTTCTTTATCGATGAAGAAAAACTAAGGGTAAAAATGGAAGAACGCTCCGCTAAAGCAGCCACAACACCAAGGAAAAAATCAAAATTTCAAGAACGCCTTGAAGAAATGCAAAAGAAGGCTAACGAAGCGCAAAAGAATTCAAAACGAAAATAAAATGAAGTTTTTTATCGATACGGCCAATTTGGATGAAATCAAAGAAGCACATGATTTAGGCATCTTGGACGGGGTCACCACCAACCCATCTCTGATGGCGAAGGAAGGCATTACCGGACAGGAAAACATCCTGAGCCACTACATGAAAATTTGTGAAATCGTGGATGGCCCAGTAAGTGCAGAAGTCATCGCCACCGACCTTGAAGGCATGCTGAAAGAAGGAGAAATGCTTCGCGCACTGCACCCCAACATTGTCGTAAAAATACCGATGATTTTGGAAGGAATAAAAGCCATCAAATCATTATACGAAAGAGACATTCCCACAAATTGCACCTTGATATTTTCGCCTGGCCAAGCCTTGTTAGCCGCCAAAGCCGGCGCCACCTACATCTCCCCTTTTCTAGGAAGATTGGATGATGTATCGAGTGATGGGCTTTCTCTCATCAGCCAAATCCGCACGATATATGACAATTACGGTTTTGACACGCAAATCCTCGCAGCCTCTGTACGTCACCCCATGCACATCATTCATTGCGCTACCATTGGTGCCGATGTGATGACAGGTCCCTTATCCGCAATCAAAGCCCTTGCAAAACACCCGCTAACAGACTTAGGTCTTCAACAGTTTCTCGCTGACCACGCGAAAGGAAATCCCTGATGCTTTCTCCGGAAGATCGAAAAGCGCACAACACCCAGTTTTGGAGTGGATTCAAACTGCTGATGAGACAGCATAATACCAAAACCCGTCGCGGCGTAAATTGGCTGAAATACCCCACCGACATCAAAGATGTTTACCTAAGGCTACATTGCGATAACCATGGCGCCTTTGTCTTTTTTGATTTTCAATTCAAATCGCCTTCCGTACGTGAAATAGTATGGGAACAAATGCAAGAACTAAAAGTTGTCCTAGAAAAAGAAATGGGTACTCAAGGTATTTGGACCAAGGATTTAACTGCTTCCGAAGGCTTCATGTTCGACCGAATTTCATGGGAAAATAGAAGCTTTAACTACTACCATCAAGAGGAATGGAAAAGCATTTATATCTATCTAAAAGAACGAATCCTTGCTTTCGATCGTTTTTATCAGGATTTCAAAGACGTGCTGATACTTTTGGTAGAATAATGTACTTTTGCCCCATGCGCGTCATTTTTTTCCTTCTTATTACATGTGTTTGTGGTATCACTTCCTATGGACAAGGAACGGTGGTGTTTAGCGAAAATTTTCAATCGGGGATTCCTGCAGGTTTTCTTTTGGTGAATTTGGACCAAAACCTCCCCAATGCGCAAACCTCGGAATACACCAATGCGTGGATTGCAGTTACTGACCCCCAAAACATCAACGACACCATTGCGGCTACTACCTCCTTTTTCGCAAGCCCAGATACCGCCAACCGTTGGTTGATCACCCCTGCCATTTCCCTGGGGGCCTTTGGCAACTATGTACAATGGAACGGAAAATCCCAAGATGCATCCTTCCCAGACACATATCTCGTATTGCTCTCCACCACCGATACACAAATCTCTAGTTTCACCGATACCCTAGCCTTCGTGGTGGGCGAATACGCAGAATGGACCCAGCGCGAGGTGAATTTGACCGGTCAAGGGTACAACAACCAAACTATTTATTTGGCTTTTGTATTGCGAAGCTTTGACGCCTACAAATTATATATTGATGACATTGAAGTACGTTCCTTGGACAACACCTCCGTTCCTGAGTTGCAAGCCTCCACCCTGCAAGCCCTACCCAATCCCTTCACAGCCAGCGTGACGCTCCTTAATAAACCCGAAGGACTTGAAGCGCGTATTACCGATCTACAAGGAAAAATGGTTTGGCGCAGCCAAGAAGCCGTTTTGGATTTGGAATTTCTTCCATCGGGTATCTACATGGTGGATTGCCAGGGCTTCCGCCCTTTTCGGATTCAAAAGCTGTAACTCACCAGCGAATATTCCAAGCAGATAGGGCTTGTTTTTTCTCTACAATCTGATTTTTTATTCTTGGCAACTCCCTATCATCCAAAATTTTATGTTCTTCCAATTTACGAACTGCTTCAATCTTCGGAAGTAGCGCCACCACTTCTTCCGTAAAGCATGCCGAGTACAACTGTTGCCCAACAAATTCAATCGCTTGGGCATTCGGATGCACGCCGTCTGTTGCATAAAACCGATAATCGCGCAATTCGTCTACCACCAATTCGTAGGCAGGGAAATAATGTACCTCGGCATATTGCGCGACCATGGTATGGCACCACTCAATCAAGCGCGCCTTGCTTCGGTTGTTGTCCACTAATCCTTCCCTTATGTGGCGTACCGGACTCACAGTAAGCACCACCTGGAGGTTTGGGTTAAATTCCTTTAACTTTCTATGGACACGTTCAAAGGTGGCGTTAATTTCTTCCAAGGTAAGCAATCGTTTCAGGAACATAGAAGCTGGCATTCTATGGCAATTGGCCACAGGTAGCGCATCGTCCTCTTTAAAATACGCCCACGAAGAACCAACAGTCACAAACAAGACATCTGTTTTCTGCAATACCTTGCTATAAGCGAGGCGGCGTTCTTGTAATGTTTTTAATAAAGTATCCTGATCTTCGGCAAGGAGGGTATGGGAAGTTTCCCAAGAAAAATAGGTTTCATTCTGATTAGTACATCGAAAGTTAATGCTCAAATCAAGTAATATATCAATTTGATTTATTATTGATAAAGGATTGTAAGTTGTGCCAAATGGCGACTGCCATGTCTTGAATCCATACCGTTGGAATCGTGCAAACATTTCGTTGGAGAAGCAACTGCCAATAAAACCGAAAGTGTGCGAAAAATCGTATTGATGTTCAAAGGATTGTACCTCCACAGACGTATAGAATCGGTCATACCTCATTAACCCATCAGATGTTGTGCTTGGCGCAAGGCCTCAGGGTTGATTTCCTCGCCACTTAAAAGGCGTGCTATTTCGCGGATGCGTTCTTCTGGGTTGAGTGAAACCACTTCAGAATTGACTGCATGTAAAGATTCACTTTTGGTAACGAGCAAGTGGTGTTGGGCTTTGGAGGCGACTTGCGGAAGGTGGGTAATCGCAAAAAGTTGGCGCCCCTTTCCCATGGTGTAAAGCAATTTGCCAATCCGTTCTGCTACATCCCCTGAAACCCCAGTATCGATTTCATCGAATAAAATACACGGCAACTGCATTTTCTCTGAAACCAACTGCTGCAACAACAACATCACCCTAGAAAGTTCACCACCGCTCGCTACTTTATGGATCGGTGTAGGCTCCATGCCTTTGTTGGCTGAAAACAAGAGTTCCAGTTCAATCATCCCGCGTTCGTTCAATTGCGGCACCTCAGTCATTTGGAATGACAGTGTGGCATCCTTCAACTTCAAGCTGGAGAGCCCCTCTTTGAATTTCGTTTCCATGACCGCGATAGCAGATTTTCTCGATTTGTTCAAAACGGCAGCCAACTCCTTTATCTCGGTTTCCAAGCGACGCAGGCTTTCTTCTAGGTGTTCAAGTTCGGTTTGTAGTTGAAGCAAAAGATCACTTTGTGCGCGCAATGCCACCTGTTTCTCTTGCAACGCTTCTTGGGTATTGACCTTGTGCTTGTTCAATAATCGGTTGTATTCATCCACTTTTTCCAACACATCGTGCGCATCGATCGCTTCGGACAGCATGGCATCGTACTTCCTGCTTGCTTCAAATCCTAGGTCTTCCACCAAGGTCAATATTTCATTAATTTTATCCAACATGGAAGCGAATGCAGCGTCCAAATGTGGTGTTTTTTGAAATTGCGCTTTCACCGAACGCAGCCCATCTACGGCATTTCCTTCGGAAAAATTCATCGTGTCGCTTAACAACCCTAAAAGGAATTGTTTCTGCTCCTGCATGGCCAAGGATAAAATAAGTTGGTTATAGTCAACGTTCAGTAAATCAATTGATTCCAACTCTTGTAGAAGAAAAGCGTCGTAATCTTGTTTGGCTTTCAATTGTTCCAGTTGCGCGCGGACTACATCGCGTTTCTTTTGCATTTCCAAGTAAGCTTTGAACCCTCTGCGAAAATCGAGGTATTGCTTGGTCGTTCCGGCCATGGCATCGAGCATGACCTGCTGCACCTCTTTGTCCCTTAATTCCAAGGTATTGTATTGGGAATGGATCACCAACATAGCGTTCATGATACCTTTCAAATCTTGAAGCCCCACTGGCGTATCGTTGATAAAAGCGCGCGATCTTCCGTCTTTCTGAATTTCTCTTCGCACCACCAATTCATTCCAAATCTCCAATTCCAATGCTTGCAATTGCTCCTTGAGGTGGTCGTTCATGGCAAAAACGCCTTCAACAACACTTCGGTTTCCGTTTTGCCCAATGCCTGAAAAATCGGCGCGATCACCTTTGAGCAGGCCAAGCGCATGGAGTAAAATCGATTTACCTGAACCCGTCTCACCCGTAATGGCCGTAAAACCGGGTTGAAGCGCTAAATCCAATCGGTCTATGAGTACAAAATTTTGAATGGTCAATTGGCGTAACATCTCATTCCAGTATTTCCTGGTATTTGGAGGAATTGGAGGGATCCAAGCGCTTCAAAAGCGTAACAAAATCTGTTTTTTCTTTTATTTCTGAATCTGACAAAATGCTTTTTAGCTCATCCCTTTTACACAGTAAATAATTCACCACATTGGGCGAGTTGGGTCTTACTTGTACCACGGGATTCAATTTTGCTAAGGCGTCAAAAAGTGCTTTTTTGGATTTAATTTTATCTTCAAACATCTTATCCATTCCATTTCTATGGTAGGCATAATTGCAATCGCGCAGCGGTTCAAAGGCTGCTTGAAGAATGTTGTCAACCAACCAAAAACGATTTCGCTTGCCTTGCTCGCTCGATTTCCATCCCGGTGCACCGGAATTTTGGGCATTGGAAACGATTTGTTGGCATTCACTGAAATACTTACTCCCTCCTTTTAAGGAATAGGAATCGTAATCCATGCCTAAAATGTAATAGGCATAATAGGCAAAAATCGAAGATAAATTATCACGAAACTGATTTGGGGTGTAGGTAATCAATGTATTTCTTGAATAGGAAAAAACCAAGTCTTCATCGCGGAAATTGAAGAGCAGTGTGTTGTAATTGGAATTGAATATGGGTCTTGTGGATTGAATTTGTAGCGCACCCGCATAGGTTCCAGAAGATGGAATTTTATTGATTTGAAGTTGCATGGAACAGTTGATGCGCTCTTCCGTTTTGTATTGGTCTTTGGTCCATTGTGTATTGTTCATCAGATCGGTTAGGACCAACTCTAATTCTTTAAAAATCTCAAGCTCTGTGGAATTGACTTCTAAACTCGCTTCTTTGATGATCGACACCTTACAATTCAACTCTTGAGAAAACCCCAAGCTATACAGCATTACAAACAGTACCGAAAAAAGTAATGGTCTCATATGTTATCAATTATGTACGCTACAATTCCCTGGGCTATGTTGTCCTTGGTGTTGAGGTCGAGGGCAACTTCCCGGCCATCTTTTCCGAAGATACAAACTTTATTGGTATCTGTATTAAAGCCCACACCGAATTCACCCAATTCGTTCAGGGCTACGGCATCTAAGTTCTTTCTTACGATTTTGTCCTTCGCATATTGTTCCCCATTGTGAGTTTCAAGTGCGAAACCCATTAAAAACTGCCCATTTGTTTTATGGACACCTGCCCAAGCCAAGGAATCTGGCGTTTTCTCTAAAGCCAATATCAAGTTTGCTTCCGTTTTCTTTATTTTTTCATCGGAAACAGTTTTGGGACGATAATCGGCCACGGCAGCTGCAAAAATTCCTAAATCTGAATTGGGCCAATGTTCTTGGGTTTGGGTATACATTTCTTCTGCCGTTTCGATTTTCACCCATTGAACCTTGTTATGCTTCGGCACTTGGTGTGTTGGGCCAGAAAGCAAAGTCACTTCTGCACCGTGTTGGGCAAGGGCATCTGCCAAGGCAAAGCCCATTTTGCCTGAAGATCTATTTCCTATAAAACGCACCGCATCAATGGATTCGTAGGTGGGTCCAGCGGTTACAAGTGCCTTTTTACCTATCAAGACATGGCTTTCGGATAAAAACACTTCTATATGTTGGGCCAAACTTTCGGGTTCAGGAAGCCTCCCCTCGCCCACCATGCCACTGGCCAATTCACCATACTCAGGAGGAATCACGCGAACCCCATCCGATTCAACACATGCTAAATTGCGCTTCACCGTGGGGTGTTGGTACATTTCCAAATCCATAGCAGGGGCAATTATAGTACGTTTACGCATCGAAAAGTACGTCGCGAGCAACAGGTTATCGCACGCACCGTGGGCTAATTTTGCAAGCGTATTGGCGGTACAAGGGGCAATCACCATCACGTCCGCCCACTCAGCATAGGCCACATGGTTTTTCCAAATTCCTGTAGTTTTATCCCAAAATTCAATACCTACTTCGTTTTTGGATAAGGTGGCAAGGACCAAAGGACTTACGAAAGCCACCGCATCTGGCGTCATAATTACCTTTACTTCATGATTTTGCTTCAAAAGAAGCCGAACAAGAAGCGGGATTTTATAGGCTGATATCCCAGCAGTAACGCCAAGAAGGATATGCATTTTTAGAACGAACCTGAGTCGGATTCTGGATTCCTCATATACACTTTATCTTCTAGCATCTCTTGCATCGCAAGGGCAGTAGATTTAGGCAACTTCTCGTAGTGTTTTGAAATCTCAATTTGCTCCCTATTTTCGTAAACCTCTTCCAAGGAATCTGTGGTATGCGAAAACTCTTGTAATTTTTGAATTAATTCCTCCTTGAGGTGCGTACTAATTTGATTTGAACGCTTCGAAATGGCCACAATAGATTGATACAGATTCCCTGTCTTTTCTTCGATATGAATCACATCTCTTGTAATTGTAGATTTTTCAGCGTTTGGACTTTTAAAGCTCATGATAAATTTTTAGAATTCGTAGTCTTCTTCCCAAGGTTTCAACAAAGCTTTAAGCGCACCTAAATACTTCGAGCTGGGAAAATCCTCAACAAAGGTACGATATCTTCTCAAAGTTTCTTCAATTCTTTCTTTTTTTTTGGTTTCAATGCTGTTTGACGCCAAAATTGTCGCGTTTTTTATGGACAAATACCGAACCTCTTCTTCGTGTACGGATAAGGGGAATTTTTCAAGAAATATATCCGTGAAGGCTACTGCTGCTTTATAATTCAACGTTTTGTCGTACAAAATTATTTTATTATAGTCCTTATATTCTAACTTATAAGATAATTGGTCAATTAAACGGTTGCATGAATCGATTAAAGGAGAGGTGGGATACTTATCTATGAATTGTTGCACCGAGTTTAAAGCCTCATATGTTTCAGTTTGGTCTAAAGACCAACTAGGAGAATTATTAACATTGCACATGGCTGTTAAAAACATGGCTTCTTCGTTTCGCAATGAATATGGATATCGCTGGACGTATGAACCAAAAAAATAAGCGGACATGTAATAATCTTCTTTTTCAAAATAACTTTTCGCCATCATGAAGTAAGACAACTCGCCTTCCTTGGATTTTGGTGAATTTTGAAACACTTGTTCAAAGAGCACAATCGCTTTTTCATAAGATCGTTTGGTACCCTCTTCGAAAAAACGAACTGCCGTAGAATATTTTTCGGTGTAATCGTCACCTTTCACCACCTGATTGTAGGACGAACAAGATACCAAAGCGAACAACCAGAGGAAAAAAGGAAAGCGCTTTATCATTATTTGACCCTTAAACTCCTACCAACAACTAGTTTCGTAGATGGAGAAATTCCGTTGAGTTTACATAAAGTACCCACGGTGATACCGTATTTTGATGCAATTTTTGAAAGGTTTTCACCTGATTTAATTTGATGAAACTTTTTGCTGGAAGTTTTCATCACGGGTCGTACGACAGGAGCAGAAACTGCCGCTGCTTGCTGTATGTCGGACCTCTTGCGTTGCAGAGCTAATTGATCTTTGGAAAGCACCTCGGTTTCACCCGAGGGTTGTGCACCAGGACGGAACATATTTTTATGAAGGAAGAAATTCTCTTTTTTGAGACGTTGGCGATCAAAATCAATTATTTCCTCTGGATTAATGGCTTCCTCATAAAAACGAACTTCCAAATGTAAATGCGGACCCGTGGACCGACCTGTGCTCCCTCCCAAAGCAATAGGTTGACCTACCGTAACGTATTCGTTAGGAGAAACTAAAAATTTACTCAAGTGAGCGTAAAACGTTTCCAAAGCATTGTAATGCCGCAAAATCACCAAATTACCAAATCCTCCCGTATTAAATTTCGCATAGCGGACTTTTCCTGAAAACATGGCATAAACCGTATCACCCACCCGCAAATTTAAATCTATTCCATTATGATATCTTCCGCTTCTTGCGCCATATCTCGAATTTACCCTCACTTTTTTTAGAGGAAAAGTAAAATCTGATTTCGATTCTTCTGCGTATTCATTTACACACAACCAAATCGTGTCCTTCATGCTGGCAAGCTGGTTATTCGATTGGGTAAACACACTTTCATTAGACCACGATTGTTTCACAGGACGCGAAAAACTACTCACAATACGATGAATGCGTGTATTCATTATTCCTTTAAACGAAGCATCATTTGCCATACTCCAGGTATGGTCTTCATGCAATACCATCTTTCCTTTTGCAGTGACTATCGTATCACGCAAGGGTTGCGCAAACACGAAGGCAGTAGCAAAAAGAACGAAAATGATTGATAGTCTTAAACCCAACATCGCCACGAAATTAGGAAAAAAAACTATAATTTCCGAACAGAGGCAATGGTGATATTGAAAAACACTGTTTCGTTGGGTTGTACTATATTACCCAATCCAGATTCTCCATAGGCTTGTTTTGGGGACAACAACGCAAAAATCTTTTGATTTTTTCTCGCTTTGGAAAGCAAATTACGGAGCCCAGGAACGACATTTAATTGACCGGGCATGTAGGTCAATGGATGATTCTTGATAAGGCTATTCTGCACATGAGGATTGGATTTTGAACTGGCCAAACAATGGTATAATATTTCTTTATCAGGATCATCATCAAGTGCGTTTGGCTCGCCCTTATCAAAAATCCACGTTTTCATCCCATCCCCCTCATAATCAGGAATTACTCTTGAAATTACTCTAACATACAACCAAACTGGAGAATCGGGAGGTACCACTTTACTTAGTCCTTGTTTTCCATAAGCCTTTTGTGCAGGGATAACTATTTTGGCGAAATCGCCGACCCGTAACTCCTTGAAACCAATATCCCAACCTGGCGTTTGCATATTATATCCCACAATAAATGGTACAAAAGGAAGTTTCAAACGGCTGTTCCCATCGATTATTTTACCATCTGGCAAGGTGAGCCGATAGGAAATCATACACACTTCTCCGTCTTTTAATGTGGGGTTTTCTTTTGGTGCAGTAGTTATCCATTCAATCTGCATACCTTGATTTAAGGCTTTCTTTTCGATGATGTATTTTTTATCAAAATCATCCAATGGATTCTGCGTATTTTTAGACGGTCCGTGTATAGAGCTGTCCCCCACACCTGGTTTTTTAGGCGGTGTAACAACGCTACCTCCGTTCTTGCCGCGGCACCCAAGGATCATTAGGACAGAAATAATAATGAATAGAAATAAATGTTTCATTCCAAGTTTATTAGTTCAACATCGATGATTAATATGGATAAGGGGGGGATTTTTTGAAGGTCGCCCACCAAGCCATGGGCCAAGTGACTCGGCAATACCATCTTTGCCTTTTCTCCCACACGCATTAATTTCAACGCTTCATTTAATCCAGACTCCCTATCGTTGTGGTCAATTGGAATTTCTTCCAAAAATTCGGGGTCAGTTTCGTAACAAATGGTACCATCCAAGAGCTCAATTTTAAGGGTGGCTAATGCCACTTTACCAGGTTCTCCTAGTTTCCCTTTTGGATTATTTTTAATGATTTGGTACCTCAATCCCGTCGATGTCATGGACATGGATAATTCCTTGTGATGTGCCAAATAAACCCCTATTTTTAATTGTTCCCTTGTGTTTACCTCAGATTGATAGGAGACCGAATGATTGTTGGACCAGTCGCCACCCTTTACGGTTGCAGGCTTCTTTTTGCCTGAACAATTGACCAAGAGTGCCGTTAAAATGAGCAATATCCAATGCATTAATCTTGAAAAAGTTCGGGAATTAAACCTACAAATTTTGCAATGGTTACATCTATTTCATCTGGACTGTATCCACCCGCTGCATAAATATGACCACCCCCATTGAAATAATTTCGCGCAAACGTATTGACGTGGATTTCATCTTTCGAGCGAAAAGACATTTTAACGCCGTCGGATTTTTCCTGGATCAACACCCCCACTTTGATTCCTTCAATGGAAAGAATGACGTTAACCAGGCCTTCCGTATCACCCGATTGATAATGAAAGCGTTGGAGTTCTTCTTTCGTAAGCGCGATGTAACCTACAGGAAGATTCGAAGGTTGTTGATTCAATAAGGTCAATTTCTCACTAACTGCATAGCCTCGCAATTTAAGCTGATCTACACGGATATGATCGAAGACTGCCTGGTGAATTTTCCAAGGTTCCAAACCACAACCGATCAATGAGGACACAATCCGGTGGGTATTGGCATTAACCGAAGGGAAGCGAAAAGACCCTGTATCAGTCATAATACCCAAATAAAGGGCGCATGCGGCCTCGGCTGAAATGGATAGTTGCAAGGCCATAATTTCAAAACACTCGTATAGTAATTGGCAAGTCGACGAACATTGTACGTCAGAAATCAAGATATCGGCGAAATCCTCAGGATGCGTGTGATGATCGATAAGTACTTTCGTTCCGGAAAAATTCCCAACAAGCGTTTGCATTTCACCTACGCGACTTACAGCGTTAAAATCCAAACCAATAAAACAATCGGCACTTCGGAATCGTTCCGCAACAAGCTCGGGTTGCTCACTGAAATAGCGACAATCTGTCGCCTGCAAGAATGGCTCAAGGTTCTTTGCGGGAGGGTCGGGCAACACCACTTCAACGCTGCGCCCTAAATTTTTCAGCAAAAAATACAATCCAGAAACGCTACCCACAGCATCACCATCGGGTGATTTATGGGCTGTAATCAAGAATTTACGGTGACTAAGAAAGAGTTCTTTGAGCGCAACAAGCTGTTCATGCATGCTCAAAATTACTCCTTTTTCTGCATTTGGGCGTCTTCCTTCGCATCCTGTTCCATGATTTTTGGCGCATCCTTTTTGTTTTGAAGGTTGTCCAATAAATCCTCAATTTGCGACATCGAGAGGCTCTTAGCGATAATTTTTTTGTCTTTATCCAAGATGAAAACCTTAGGCGTGGAGAAGACATCGTAGGTGGTTTGGTAATTCAAGGACTCCAAGGTGGTGGGTTTGTCTTTCTCTCCTGGGTAAAGTGGGACAAGGGACTCGGGTTTATCTTTTGCGATTTTGTACAAATTATCGGTTACGGCCACATTTAGAAAATTCAATTTATTGTCACGAATGAACTTCTTCCAGGATTCAAAGTCTTTTCCTATGGCTTTACCCACCGCATATACTTCTACATTTCTAGCTTTCATTTTCTCTGTGTACAATTTTGCCAATTTGGGCGTAATTGTTTTGCAATGACCGCACTCCGGATCCCAGAAGTATAGGATGGTGTATTCAGCAGGTAAGGTATGGAGGTTTACCCACTTCATGTCCGAAGTATCTTTGAGAATTAGGTTAGGTGCCTTTTCACCAAGACAAATGGCTAATTTTTTGTCCAAATCTTTGCACAGTTCTTCATACTTCGATTCATCTACCCAAAAGGAAGGGTGTTTACCTTCGGCGTTTTTCGAACAATAGTAACGATCTAACATGTGATAATATACTTTGTCCATGCCCATTTGTTGGCTTTTACCAAAGGTTTGAGCAATCCAACCGACACAATATTCAAAAGTTCTTGTTTTCGGGTTTAACTTATCACAAAATTGAAAGGCGTGATAAATTACGGTATCCCAATGTTGGATCATCATGTTTTTGCTGAAATAATACTCCAATTTATTATGAAAAATGGGGTTGTTGACCAATCGTTCATCCAACAAATCGACATTATCCCAATAATGGGATTGGAAATAACGGAATTGAAAGCTGGAATCCTTAATTCTTCCTTTTTCATCCTTCGGTGCGTCAGGGATGATTACATCAATCGACATTTTCACAATTTTCGACACCAATTTGCCTGGATTTTTTGCGATAAGATCGTTTTGGTACGCAAGTACTTCCTTGTTAATGGCGTCAATTTTATCTCCCAATTCTTTATACTCTTTATCTCCCGACTTAAACTTACTTCGCTCCTCCCCCAACTTCCCAGCTGCAGTTTTCTTTTCGGTTATATAGTTCACGTAAGGAATAAAAACTTTGTTTTCCTCGGATTTTTTGACCACCAAATTTTTGTTGAATTCCAACCCTGTTGTACCCGAGGTTTCCAACCAGAGTTCTTCGTTATTGTAGATAAATTCAAAGTATTGTTGTCCCGGAAGTAACAATCCTAAAATTCCAGGCTTTTGTTTTGCGCCATTAAAAACAACTTCACCGTTTTTCATCATAGCTGTATCAGCGTAATAAAGTCCCTTACCAAAATACTTAATGAGATTGACAATGGTGTCTTTTTGACCCGTTACTTTGATGCGAATTTTCTGTCCTTGGGCTACCTGAACTGAAGAAAAAATAAAGATTAGCGCTAAAACTAAAGGTGTTATTTGTTTTTTCATAAGATATTATTTTTTGTAAAATTGTTGTTTTTTAGGATGTGTATTCACGCTTTAACAAATATTTAACCACATTACACTTCAGGCAAAATTACACGTTTTTGTTCGCATTTTAAGTTTGTAACAAATAAGGTAGCATTTGTTCAAAGGCCGAGGCTTTGGCATAAGGGTCAAGCTTGATTAGATCCTTATAACGTTGCAACCAAGTAAGTTGACGCTTCGCATAATTTCGCGTGTGTTGTTTGATTTTTTCTATAACACTTTCCCTCGGCGCGGTCTCTGAAAAATAATCGAACCATTCTTTATACCCCACGGTATTCATGGCAGCAGTATCTTTCCATATTGCAAGATCCTTCACTTCTTTTTCCAAACCGGAAACAAGCATAAGTTCCACACGTTGGTGGATGCGTTGATAGAGGTCTGGTCGATTCCAATTGACCATACACCGGAGCACGTTGAAAGCACGGGTTTCTTTGTGATCGAAGAAGTCAAAGATCGACTTACCGCTTCCTATCCGTACTTCTAGTGCCCGTATGACGCGTCTTGGATTTTTAATATCAATTAATTCCATACCCTTTGGGTCTAAGTTCCGCAATTGTCGCAACAATGGATCTAAACCGTAGGACGAGAATTGGTCATCCAATGCGCTATGAATACAGGGAAAGTGAGGTACTGGATCTATTCCATCCACCAAAGCATCCACAAATTGGCCAGACCCGCCGACGACAACGGCTGTTCCTCTTGTTTGAATTAGATGACGTAAAACGGGCTGAGCTTCAGCGGCAAAGTCAGCTACATTCATGGGGTTTGCGATACCCCGATTGTTCACAAAATGATGGTGTACAAGAGAAAGTTCGGCATCAGAGGGCTTGGCTGTTCCGATACGCATTTCTCGGTAGAACTGTCTTGAATCCGCAGAAATAATTTCCGTTGCTAAATACTGTGCGATGGCAATGGCTAATTCCGTCTTACCTGAAGCCGTGGGACCTTGAATACAAATGATTTGGTTCTTCAATGCAGGATTCAAATAACTATTTTTTGAGTGGTTCACCTTGCTCTTTTGAACAAAAAAATGATTCTATTAGATAACTGCAGCAAAAATAGTCTATTTGTCATCAAGTAAAACATGAAGAAAAGGATGCTTGGATTACCTATTCCTAAATTACTGTGTAGAAAAATCGTTAAAGGTTTTGAAATATTAAAATAATTTAGCAAATTTATGCCTTAAAGCAAACGGAATGAGCGATCAGAATGAAATCTACTCCAAAGTAGTTAGGGCAGGAAAAAGAACTTATTTCTTCGATATTAAATCCACCAAAGGAAATGATTTATATATCACGCTTACAGAAAGTAAAAAGTCATTTGGAGAAGACGGGACAGACAATTACCAAAAACATAAGATCTTTTTGTACAAGGAAGATTTTGAAAAATTCAAAGAAGGCTTGGACGATGTCTTAGCTAAAATTGAAGAATTACGTCCAAAATAGTTTTCCAATTCAAAATTAATTGTATTTTTGCCGTCCGAAATTGGGAGTTTAGCTCAGCTGGTTCAGAGCATCTGCCTTACAAGCAGAGGGTCGGCGGTTCGAACCCGTCAACTCCCACGTCATTTCAAAGCCCCTAAACGGGGCTTTTCTTTGTTTTACAACTCTAACTTTTAATTCGTTAGAATTTATCTAATTTGTTCAGTTCGGAACCATTAACCTTTGGGAATTCCCAAAGAATAGCAATGTATTTTTTTAACATTAAGGTAATATATTGAAACTTTTCTATAAATTGTAGGCCATAAACCTAAAAAAAATATGACCAACAACTACATTACAACTCTTCTTGTTTGCCTGAGCTTTATCGGTATTACTTCATCTGCTCAAGCCCAATGTGTCGCGCCTACGCCGACTAGTAATGGTATTACGATAACATGTGGGCAGACGGGAACCCTAAGCGCTTCGGGTGGAACTACCTACAATTGGTACTTCGACCAAGCCGGTACACAACTTGCAGGAACGGGATCGCCGTTTACTACTGCTACGATATACAGTAATACCACATTTTACCTTCAAAATGATAACGGAAACTGTTTATCTGTTCTTGTTCCGGTAACCGTAACGGTTAATAGCAATATCGCGCCACCCACCTCTAGCGGCGTCACCATCAACTGTGGACAGACCGCTACGCTTACCGCAACGGGCGGAGGAGTCAACTCCTATATATGGTATTCTAACGCCGTAGGATCACAAACCGCAGGCGTCGGGTCGCCATTTACCACTCCTTCTTTAGCTGCGACAACGACGTATTATGTTGCCTCTGGTGCTGTTTCCAATGCACAACCCCAAACGTTCACCTACACAGGCGCTGTTCAAACCTATACGGTTCCCGTTGGAGTCACGCAGGTAACCGTTGATGCTTATGGTGCAGGAGGTGGTGTCTATCCAAATGGCGTTGGGCAAGCGGGTGCCGGTGGAAGAATGCAAGCCACAATTCCCGTTACCACAGGACAAGTTCTGACTATTGTAGTAGGTGGTGCTGGAGGAAATAGCCAATATAACCGTTGTGGAAGCGGTGGGGGCGGATTTACTGGTATTCTCGATGCCAATGGAAACCATTTAGTATCCGCAGGTGGTGGAGGTGGTGCTGCCGGTGATGAAAGTTGCCCTCAAGTAGGAAACGGTGGAAACGGTGGAGCTACAGCGGGATCAAATGGATCTTGCGGTAATGGAGGTGCTGCAGGCACGAACGCTGTAGGTCCCGCGGGTGGTGCAGGTGGAACAGGTACTGTTGTTGGTTTACCGGGAACTGCCAACGGCGGAGGAAATGGTGGCGCTACACAAGGCGATGAAGGAACAGGTGGTGGCGGAGGCGGATACGGTGTAACACCGGGTGCTAGCCAATTCGGATCCTGTGGAGGGAACTCCGGCGCTGGAGGTTTTGGTGGCGGTGGTTCCGGTGGTACTGGTGGATGCGGGGGTACCCAAGAGCGTCTTTCGGGTGCGGGTGGTGGTGGTGGTGGATACACAGGTGGCGGTGGCGGTGCATCACAACCTGGTTGTGTGAGTTGCGGTGGCGGTGGCGGAGGTGGCGGAAGCAACTTTGCTATTCCTGCTGCAACCAATATCACAAGCACTGTGGGTGGTGGTTCGGCTGCCCAAGCCAATGGACAATTGATTTTAACTCCAGTTAATGCAACTTGCCAATCAGCTTTGGTGCCGGTACAAGTTACCGTGAATGCTTTAGGACAACCCACCGCGAGTGGAACGACCATTGCTTGTGGACAAACCGCTACCTTGAGTGCATCTGGAAACGGAACGATTTATTGGTACAGCAACGCTCAAGGATCTACCCAAGTTGCTACAGGAAATAGTTTTACCACCCCTGTGTTAACCCAAAACACTACCTATTACGTCAGTTTAGGGACAGGGGTTTGTGCAGCACAAAACGTCCCCGTAACGGTTAACGTAACGCTTCCTACCGCACCAACAGCCACAAACGCAACGATTACCTGTGGACAAACGGCTACATTAACCGCTTCTGGAGGTGTTGGGACATATACATGGTACTCTGATCCAGCTGGTCAAAACCAGGTAGGAACAGGAGCATCTTTCACCACGCCATCTCTGTCATCAAATACAACTTATTATGTAGGTTCTTCTGTCGGACAAGGAGGTCCTGCACAAAGTGTAGGTTTTGATAATTGCTACGACATTCCAAATTGGAATTTGGTGCAACTTAACGGTGGTAATGGTTCGGTAAGCACAGGTGGTGCGCCAAATACGATTTCCTTAACAGGACCCAACAACACGAATGCAAATGCTTACACCATCTATGAAATAACAGTTCCCTTTAGTGGCACAGTGAGTTGGAACTGGACTGTTGTTCACAATGACCCAAGTTTTGACACCTATGGATATAGACTCAATGGTGTAGATTTTCCAATTACCACCATGTCAGGATCAGGAACCACAACCATTCAAGTAACTGCTGGACAGGTACTAGGTATCTATGGTAGAACCCATGATGGTTGTTGCGGAACCTTTACTGCTACTATGACCAATTTCAATAAACCTTGTCAAGGTGCACCTAACTGCCAGAGTCCACTTACTTCAGCACAGGTAACGGTGAACTCTAACATTGCGCCTCCAACAGTTGCGGGTGCTACTACTGTGAATTGCGGCCAGACGGCCACATTAACAGCGAACGGTGGTGGGGGAAACACCATTGTTTGGTATACTGATTCGCTTGGGAACAATGTAGCCGGTACAGGGTCACCGTTCACTACACCTGCATTAGGAACGACAACTACTTTTTATGCGGCAAGTGGTAATGGAGCCGGAGGCGGAAATGCGTACAACTTTACAAATGCTGGTGCAAGTGGCACAAATGGTCCTACCCAGGCACAAGTCAATGCTGCATATGCCAATTCCAATTTAGCAGGTGCTGTGTCGATTGGGACACAAGGCATTCAAGAATGGACGGTCCCTTCTACGGGAACCTACACGATAACTGCCCGAGGTGCTAAAGGCGGCGATGCGAATACTGCCACAGGAGGTAATGGTGCTACAATCACCATCTCGGCTAACCTAACGCAGGGGCATGTCATCAAAGTGCTTTGCGGTCAAGAAGGTGGAACGCTCGATTTTACCACGGGATGGGCCGGTGGTGGTGGTGGTGGTACCTACGTATACAACCAAACCACAGGTCAATTGATTATTGCGGCTGGAGGCGGCGGTGGCGCAGCGGAAGGCGATGGCATATCCTATCCTTATATCCTTAATGGGGTAGACGCAAGTGCCTACAACGTTACTGCCGGTGGAAATGGCGTCATGTCAGCGGGAAGCTGGTGCAGTAATGGAAATGGTGGTTCTGGTGGAAGTGCGGGAACCTCCGGTGGAGGCACAAGCGGAGCCGGTTGGAACGGACCGGGTGTACAAGGACAATACGGAGGCTTTATTGGTCAGTCTTTCAGCAACGGAGGCGTGGGAGGAGCCAATCAAGCATTTTCAGGGAATTGGAACAACAGTACAGCCGGTGGCTTTGGCGGAGGCAGCGGTGCAGGAATGCACACTAACTACGAGGCAATTGGCGGTGGTGGTGGCGGATATTCCGGTGGCGGCGGTGCAGGTTGCCGTGTAGGTTCTGGAGGTGGTGGTGGAAACTTCTACAGCGGAACCTACGTTTCTTCGGGATTGAATAATGGACCGGGTTCGGTCGACATCATTCCTCAGGTACCTTCATGTACCTCACCTCTTGTTCCTGTAACCGTAAGTGTAGCTCCTCTGCCCATACCCACAGCAACAGCCACAACGGTTTCATGTGGACAAAGTGCAACAGTAACCGCAACTGGTAATGGAACTATTTATTGGTACAGCAACGCAGCCGGAACGACCCTTATTGCAACAGGAAATTCCTACACAACACCTGTATTAACCACAACTACCACCTATTACGCGAGTTTAAACAGCGGGGTGTGTGCAGCACAAAATGTCCCAGTGCTAGTAACCGTTAATGCATTGGCATCACCCGTGGTGTCAGGCAACACGAATTTCTGCGGAAATGCCAACGCGAGTGCGGTACTAACCGCTTCTGGAAGTCCAAGCGGTTATTCCTGGTGGTCCAATGCCAACGGTACCGGTTTGCTAACAAACGATTCATCATACACTACTCCGGTTTTAAATACTTCTACTACGTATTACGTTCAATCCTCCACGCCTCAAGGTGGAAATCAAATATTTAATTTTACGGGTTCCGTGCAATCGTTTACTGCGCCTGTATCCGGAACATATACCTTGGAAGCTTGGGGAGCCCAAGGAGGTAATGACCCTGTAAATCCTAACACATCGCTTGGAGGTCGTGGAGGATATGCCAAAGGTGATGTATACTTAAACGCAGGTACAACGCTTTATGTTTTCGTAGGGGGCCAAGGTTCTGGCTGTATGAACTCGAATTGGAAATCAACCGGAGGAGGTGGTGCCACCGATTTCCGTTTGGTAGGTGGTATCTGGAACGACAATGCGGGACTTTATTCTCGTATCCTCGTTGCTGGTGGCGGCGGAGGTCGTCATGGCACAAACTATGAAAACGCGCTGTACGTAGGTAACGACGGAGGTGGTTTAGCAGCGCCTAATTTCACTTCCAATAGTACAAGCATTACAGGAGCAAACCAGACTTCGGGTGGAAGCTCAACCTACGGAACTTCTGTTGTTCCTGGTTCCTTTGGATTTGCCACACCTAATAACGAAGGAAATACATGTTCTGTTGGCGGATACAACGGAGGTGCGCGAGGATCCGACAATTGGGCAAACGGCGGCGCTGGTGGAGGATGGTATGGGGGATGCACGAGTTGGCCGACTTCTTCAGGTGGTTCAGGATATGTGTACACTTCAACTTCCTATGTGCCGCCTGGTTATACCCCGACTGCAGCCTACCAATTTACCAACGAACAATTAATCGCTGGAAATTTAGTCATGCCAGACACGAGTGGTAACAGCATGACCGGTAACTCAGGTCCTGGTATCGCAAAAATCAGTTGGAGTGGGACGGGTTGTACCTCTGCAATTGTTTCCGTTACGGTTAGCGTAGGAATTGCTCCCAACGTTTCTGGCGGAACAAACCAACAAATCTGCGATGGCAATCCTACTACCCTAAACGGTTCTGGTGCAGCTACATATCAATGGAACAACAACGTTCAAGACGGTGTGCCTTTTACACCAACAACTTCGCAAACCTACGATGTGATTGGAACCGCTGCAAACGGATGTTCTGATACCGCGCAAGTGACGATAACCGTAAATCCTGTGCCTTCGGTAAGCCTTGGTGCTGACACGGTGATTTGCGACTACAACTTGCCATATACCCTGAATGCAACGGCAACTCCTGGAAGCATTTTTAACTGGAATACAGGCGCAACGAGCAACAGCATTCAAGTTACGGCACCGGGAATATACTCGGTTATTGCTACCAACGGTTTTGAATGTTCCGCAACCGATACCATCAATATTGAGGTGAGCGGTTGTGCAGGATTGCACGAGGAGATATCAACGCTCTGGGTGTACCCTAACCCATTTACGGAACAGATAATGATTTCCGCCAGCGAAGCCATAGATGCCCAGGTGATGGTGCTTTCCATGGAAGGAAAAATCGTTGCCAGCGTAAGAATGAACGGTCAATCCTTGGAAATCCCATTATCGGGATTGGCCCGAGGAGCCTATATGGTTAAAATCGCTCAAGGCGACCACGTTCAGATGATTAACCTCGTTAAACAGTAAACACCTAACTTTCTGCTGTTAACCTAAAGGGGCTTCGGCCCCTTTTATTTTTTTTGCATTACAACATTAACTTAACAATTCGTAAACATTTCATTGCTCAGATATTTGCACCTTTGACGCAAATTTTGAATAATGAAACAACTGGTACTTTTTATTTTCGGCATTGGGCTCGCTACCTCAATTCAAGCACAAAACATTCTTGCGTTATGGAACTATAACAACATAGGAACACCAGCAGTATTAACCACCAGTGCCGATGTGGGTACGGG
>Ga0214923_10000718_pt1 | contig 49212 bp, 38 predicted proteins | sample LL1510_MetaG_FD_177993 | JGI IMG/M metagenome (GOLD analysis project Ga0214923, IMG submission 177993) | Freshwater microbial communities from Lake Lanier, Atlanta, Georgia, United States - LL-1510 | ecosystem: Environmental > Aquatic > Freshwater > Lake | place: USA: Georgia | collected...
CTATTTAAGCGAGCAGTACTTGCTCTAGAAGCTCTTAGTTTCCAATAACTGATTAGGTTATTTCTTTTTAACTCTGGTATCATATCACTTACAATCATACTAACACTCATACCAGGGTAATTGTAATTTCTGTTCTGAACTGGAAGTGTAGAAGCTTGCTCAAAACGGTGTGTATAATTAACAAACAAGTAGTTTTTGTAACTATAAGCAATCTCTCCAAAAAATGCCAATTGACGAAGCGTTACATAGTTCCATTCGCCAAACTTGTTTCTGTTCAAACGAAGACGAGTATTTTGACGAGTTACATTGGAGTCCATATAGTTACCCATCAACACAGCCAAGTCTTTATCTGTAACAAAGTTTCCGTTTTTGTACATCTTTCCGTTTCCACCAGCTGTATTGCTTAGTCCACCTACTGAGTCTACAATATTCAATCCGTATACAGCAAACATTTTAGTGGTATAATCCTGCCACATGGTTCCACCCATTACACGAATAGATGATCCTTTACCAAGATCTTTTTTAGCGGTGGCTGTAATCGTGTGGTTGTATCCAGAATACTTTCTCCAATAATTATCTAAAGAACCACCATTGGCAGCACTGAGGTAGAAAGATTGGGGGTGAAGGAACATGAAACCATTCTGATCGTATTGGTCATATCCAAATCGGCCCGAGATTGTTAACCATTTGTAAGGATTGATATTGACACCTACTGTATATGTTTTTCTTTCTACTTCGTCCTTGCCAAAGTTGTTGTTAACGTTCCAAAGCGGGTTGTCATATTCGCCGTTTGCAGAAGTGTTATCAAACAGATCTAATTTGTCACCAGTTTGGTCATTTTCAAAAGAGCGAATATCGTTAGTACGTGGCCATACCAATAAACTTAATAAGAAACCACCAGCACTTCTAAGTACTTTGTTATTAGTTGACTTTACATAGGCAAAAGAAGGAGTGATGTCAACCTTACCTTTTAAGAATTTTGTGGTATTAGATATTCTGAAATTATAACGAAGGAAGTCATTGTTTGGAACAACACCTTGTTGGTTAAAGTAGCTTCCTGAAACTCTGAATTTAGATTCGCCAACGCCAAAGTCTGCGCCCAAATTGTGAGTCTGTGCAGTACCTGTGCGGAAGAAGTTGCCGACGTTGTCAAAAAGCTGAGTGCCCGGAGCATAAGCAGGTCCAAATCTTCTAAAGCTGGTTCCTGCTAAACCATTTGTACCTGGGCCATAGGTGTCTAATGTTTCAGGGAAACGAGTTACCTCCTGAAATCTGAAGCTGTTATCGTATTGAATTGCAAACTTGTTTGTTTTAGCCTTTCTGGTTGTGATGATAATTGCACCAGAGCTTGCCTGACTTCCGTAAAGCGCTGTTGCCTCCGGGCCTTTTAGTACCGTGATACTTTCAATATCACTGGGGTTAATATCGGCAATCCTGTTTTGATAATCACTAAAACGGTTAGGTCGGTCAGACGCTAAACCAATAGTAGCACCACCAGAGGATGTTTCGTTCATCGTCGAGTTGTCCATTACAACACCATCTACTACATAAAGAGGCTGGTTACTTAAAGAAAGTGAGTTAAAACCTCTTAATACAATGGATGATGAAGCTCCGGCAATACCAGAGGTAGGATCCAGTGTCAAACCTGCAACACGACCTTGAAGTCCATTAATGAAATTCTCACGTTGTGTTTCCTGGATTTCTTCTCCTTTCAAGGTTTGTGTTGAATAACCCATGGATCTCGGATTTCTCTTAATATCCATTGCGGTTACAACCACTTCACCTAAAGTATTGTCAGCGGTTTTTAAACTAACGCCGATTGTTTCTGAGCTGCCAACTTTAAGGTCTGTTGTTTCATAGCCCACGCTTGAAATTTGTAAGACCTCTCCTGTGCTAACTCGAATAGAGAACTTTCCGTTTGCATCAGTCTGGGTGATTCTGCGGGTGCCTTTGACACGAATGGTCACACCTGTTAGGGGAGATTTAGTGTCATCGGCCAAAATCGTACCGCTGACTGTTCTGTCCTGGGCTTCTACAGTTGGAACTACTAGTAGAAGAAAACTAAACGCCAACAGGACTTGGAGAATTTTTCTCATGGCTGAATGTTTGGTTATAATAATTGCAAGTTAAAAAAAATATAAAGTCCGTAAGACCCGCAAAGCGATTAAATGGCAAGCAGGTTTTTCGGGTTCAAATTTCGGGATTAAGGTATTGATTTTATTTGTATTACAAATTTTTAACCCCTGAATTGTATCCACTTAGTGTTAATAACCAATATTTTACTCCAAAAGAGCAAGTTTGGATTTGGGTCTTTTTAGGCCTTCCCAGGTGAATTTGGGAAGACGCATTTCGGTAGGAGATTTTTGCTGAATGGGCCAAACAGTCCCGGTTACAGCCCCCCTTAAGACGATACGGCTCAGCTCTCTTTCTTTAAAATAGATATCAATGATGTCACTTTTCGACTCGTTTATACCCGTATAGGCACTGTCTTCGTCTTGTAAATAATAGATTGTTTGTGCGTTCCCAAATGCACGTACAGAGTCTATAGATCCCTCTGTAAATAGGGCCTCCATCCGGATGGATCCAATTTGATTATAAATTTCCTTTTCCAATTCGCTGATCAGCATACTATTCTCGTACACTTTCATTCTCTCTGCTTTTTTATTTCGCGTATATAGCCAAATAGTATCCCCTGTAATTTGACTCTCTTTTGACCATACAATTGGGCTGTAAAGGAGCCTGAATATTGAATCTTTATCCGAATAATAGAGGCTATCGCAAACAGCTTGTAAAGAGTCCGAATAAATTTTAACGTGGTGAAAAGCCTCTATATATCGCAATGTGCTGTCTGATTTATTAAGAACCACATTTTTTGTTCCTTTTACCAGCGATTTACTTTTTTCTCCTTTTGTACTGTCTTTGCTATTTTGATTAATGGGTTCAGGGGTGATCGACGCCGAAAAAATTGTATCGGCTGTTAAAAAAAGTGAATCGGATTCTTGTTTGATAATTAATAAAGGTTTTCCTGTGGCAAGTGTACGGTTGCCTTTGTTTTCTCTAAATAGCTGATTGGTGATGAGTGTTGTTCCTTGCGCAGTGTCAGTGACAATGACATTTCCAATTGCTTGTGAGGTTCCTGTACTGTCATTAAAGGCAATGCGATCTCCGATTACTGTGGTGGCTCCATCCTTTACGATTGGCCTCATGCCAAATTCTGCTTTTCCTCCACGGTAGTAACCATCCTGGGTTTCAATTTGTCTTCCAGTACTATCTGTGATAATTGTTTTAGCGATAAACCGGTTGGTTTGCGTTGACGTATTATATAAAAGAGAATCTGTTTTTATTTTATAAGCCGGGTCATTTAAATTGACGTCCTTCTTAAAGTAAATTTCTTTTAAGGAAGCATAATAGTATCCTTCACGGCTAGTTAATACTGTTTTTTTATTGACGACGCGGCCTCCATTGGTATAAAATCCAATATCGGTGTTCAAGTTGTATTCCAAATCAGGTGTGGTCAAAATCGATTTTTGATCGGTTAATTTTACGCCGCCATCCAAATAGGCTAGTTTTTTGTCAATCAGGTATCGTAAATGTTTTGCATTGACCTGAATGCTGTCTCCATCCTTGATTTGCACATCTTTCCAGGCTTCAAATATCTTTCCGCTATTATTTAAGACACAACTATCACAAAAGAAAAAAGCTTTTCCTTGTTTGAGGCGAACATGTCCAGCAAGTATTTGTAATGAGGTAGTGTCGTTGACCTTAAGTAGAGTCAATCGATCTGCTCCAATTATTTCAATTTTAGTAGTGTCTGGTGTTGCAGCAATACTATCAACAGAGACGGTTCTCTGCTGTCCAAAAACAGGCATGCAAAGTCCGACAAGAATCAAAGCAAAAACTAATTTACTTTTTAGCAAACTTCTCATGGGGACTTCCTGGATGTAGAGTCTTTCTTCACGGGTGACTGAAGGGGAGGGGACTTTTCTTTTTTACCAAAGATTGAAAAGTTGACATACCTTTTTGGATGGGTGCGAAGATCATCTAATAATATCTCAGCACTCAATACGGTTTGATTAAGTTGATCATATGCAGTTCGGTCTTTTAATAAAGCGCCAAGCGATCCCTGTCCCTCATTCAATGACGAGGTGAGTTTTTTGAGTTGCTTTATAACAGCATCAAGGGAGTCTGCTGTTTGTCGAATGTTGAGAGATGCTAACTGTCCTGAAAAAGATTTTGCATTTTCTGCTGTCGTTTCAATAGAAGAAGAGCTTGCCTTTAATCTTTCTGAAATAGCCTCAATGTTAGTTAATGTTTGGTGGATAGGTCCTTGTTCTGTTTGCATGTAAAAGCGAAGAGCGGAACTCGTGGAATCCAGGTTTGCAATGGTTTGTCTTAAATGTTGTCTGGTTGGGCCATCCAGAATGTTGTTAATACCTGCAAGGGTTTTTTTGAGAGAGTCAAGAATTCCTCTGAAGCTACTAATCGTGGGATCAAGCTGCGCTTTTACGTCACCTAATAGTCCAGTCTCCTTTCTGGTCAAAATGGTATCTCCATCTTGCAGCATCTCGGATGCATTCCCTCTTTCAATAACAATAAACGAGGAGCCAACCAAACTTGATGCAATGTAAGCAACAGAGTTTTTGGGAATATTTATATCTCGTGTCAATGTTATCGTTACTACTATCGCACTTACATCTTTGTCTTTTTCTTTTTTCTGATATACGGTACCAACAGGAAGTCCATTGATTTTAACTTCATTTGATTTTTCCAAACTCCCTAAGTCGGTAAAAACTGCATAGATTTTTTTAGTGCTACTAAATACGTCTCGGCCTTTTAAATAATTAAAGCCGATAAAAAGCAATGCGACCGAAAATACAGTCAGTGCTCCTACTTTTGTTTCGTTAGAAATTTTCATTTGCTAGACAGTTTGTGTCTATTCTCTACCGTTTCCAGAAAAGACATTGTTTTGGCAAGGGTGGCAGAGGTTGTTTCAACTCCACCTGTTTGCTGCTTTTGCTCTAGCCAGGCTAGATAGTTTTTTAATCCTCTTACAATACAAGCCGATAACTCTTCTTGTCCTTGTTGGTTATTTAGGTAGTCTTCTTCCTCAGGGTTTGAAATAAAGCCGGTTTCTACCAGCACACTTGGCATAGCGGTGGCTTGCAACACCCAGATACCAATTGCGCGCTGTCTAACATCACGATCTACTCGTCCAACTTTTGCAAATTCATCTTGAATGAAACCCGCCAGTGTTGCACTTCTTTTAAAGTACTGTTTTGTTTTTAGCAATGAGATCGCAATGAATTCAGGAGCGTTTACATCCACGTTACCATAGTTTTGCTCAAAATTTTCCTCCTGCATCATGGGTGCGTTTTCAATTACAGCCAGTTCTTTATCCTCACTTCGGTGGGCTCCCCATATGTATGTCTCTGTACCTTTTGCTTCGCTTGGCAAATTTGTATATCTGTATTGCGGCACTCGTTTTGTTCTTTTTTTTCTGCTGGCCCCTTTACCCGTGTAATAGGTAACAGTTTTGTATCCTACAATTTCACCCACTCTTTTTCCACGTGCAGCATTCACGTGGATGCACAAATAAAGATCTCCCTTATTGCCATTTGCAAATTTTGCTCGGTCATGTAGCTCGGGATAAGTGTCCTCTGTTCTCGTATATAAAACACGTAAGGAGGGAAACTCTTTACTAATCAATTCGCCAAGTTTTAAAGAAACGGCTAAGCAGATATCTTTTTCGTTACTGTATTTTCCTCTGGCACCAAAATCCGATCCACCGTGACCAGGATCTATAATGACGGTGCTGATTACTTTTTTACTTCCTACTGCGGGGGATTGATCTTTCACAAAGGAAGAGACAGTGACAAATGCGCTTGCTAGTATGAAAAGGCAGAAAATTCGTAAAGTCATAGTTGTTGAGAGGGTAATATTCACATTTTGTTAGTTACAGGGAGCAAGAGGCAAAACCATAAAAGGTTACATTTGCCCCGCTACATGTTCATGCTCCACAAATTTAAGCCAAAATGCTGCTTTTGGCGGATGGGTTTTGTCGCTTTAATTTATACCCATGCGTGTATAACCCCTTTTGCTGCGAACGCAAGTGGTACATTTCGCAGTTTGTTAACATATCAACAGAAGGATACAATTCCTGTTCGTACTCAATCAAGAGACTCCACTGTCCAGCGGGTTGATACATTTAAAATCAAACGTTCAGCTGATACCCTGGACGCCCCCCTTAAATATGAGGCGGAGGATTCTGCTGTTGTAACAGTTAAGGATAAAAAAGTTTTACTCTATGGTAAAACTAAAACTACCTACACAGATATGGTATTAACTGCGCCTCGGGTGGAAGTGGATCAGCGAACGCAAATTGTTACTGCTGTACGATCTGTTGATAGCACAGGCAATACACTGGATGCAGCCAATTTTAAGACTGGAGATTCTGAGATGACGAATGATACCATTCGCTACAATTTTAAAACTCAGGTTGGCGTCACCAAAAAAACATACACACAACAGGGTGAAATATTGGTTATTGGTGAGCAAGCAAAAAAGGTAAATGCGAATACCACTTTTATTCGCTCGGCTCGTTTTACAACTTGTATGTTGGATGAGCCACATTTTGCCTTTGTAGCAGGTAAAATGAAAGTGATTAATCAAAAGCTAGCTGTTTCAGGTCCTGCTCATCCAGAATTTGAAGGAGTTCCTGTTCCAATTTATTTGCCATTTGGATTTTATCCGCTAAGTCAGGGAAGACACTCCGGTATGCTGCGCCCTAACTTTATTACAGATGAGCGAAGAGGAATCGGTATTCAGGAAATAGGGTATTACAAAGTCATCAATGATCATTGGGATGTCAAGTGGGGCGCGGATGTTTTTTCCTATGGTGAGTGGGCAACTTCTATCGGAGCCTCATACCGTACACGTTACCGTTATAACGGTGGACTGACCTTTAATTTCAGATCTTCAAAACAGAACTTTAAAGGGGATCCTGATTTTTCTTCCAGTAAAGTTTTTAATATTTCATGGAGCCATGCTGTAGATAGCCGTGCTAGGCCGGGTGTAACTTTTTCGGCAAATGTAAATGCGGGCTCTACAAAGTATAATCAAAGTATTCCTGGTAATGCAATTTTGCCCTTCCAAAATATTATGGGCTCCTCTATTAATTTTTCAAAGAATTGGAAAAACAAGCCCTATAATTTATCGCTTAGCGCCACCCACTCCCAAAACAATAATTTAGGGCTGATCAACTTAAGTCTCCCTAATGGTGCTTTCACAGTAAATACAATCTTTCCTTTTCAACAAAAAGAAGGAGGAGGTACCACAAAGTGGTACGAGAAACTAGGAATTGGGTATACTGGAAATTTCTATAATAATGTTAGTTTTTACGATACACTTTCTTATGGTAAAAACGGGATAAAGCCTTTTTTAAAATACTTGCTTGATACTGCGCAGTGGGGCGCTACACATGCAATTCCAATCACGCTGTCACTTCCTCCAATTTTGGGTGGAAAAGTGATCGTTTCGCCCGGTGTGAGTTACAACCAAGTATGGCTACAACGGTTGACTCGTTACCAATGGAATCAATCATTGAAAAAAGTGGATACGCTAGAAAAGAAAGGAGTTTTTATTGATCAACGTGCAAGTTTTTCGCTCGGATTGAATACTGCTTTGTATGGAATGTATCAGTTCAAGAAATCAAAAATCATTGCGATTCGGCATGTTATACGACCGCAGCTATCTTTTGCATATACTCCAGATTTAAATAGTTCTCGTATTCGCTCTACAAAAGTTGACACAACTGGCCGAGTCCTCTACTATAATGAAATTGGCGGCCAGATTCTCTATAACACTTCATCCAGAAGATCAGGGGCTATTCAATTTGGTGTAGACAATAATTTAGAAATGAAGTACCGTTCTAAAAAAGACACAGGAAAGGCAGCTATTAAAAAAGTGATGATTTTAGAAGGCTTCGGTTTTAATGCATCCTATGATTTGCTACGGGACTCCATGCGGCTTTCAAGAGATATTCCTTTATATGTTCGTACTACTCTTTTTGATAAGATCAATATTAATGCCGGAGCAACGCTTAACCCTTATCAGTTAGATGCAAAAGGAAATGAGATTAACAAACTTGCTTGGCAAGGAGGAAAATTTAGTTTAGGTCGTATTACCGCTGGTAATGTCTCCATAGGCACAAACTTTCAAAGCAAACCTAAAGATCCCAAAAAGGAGGAGCTAAAAAAGAAACAAATGGAGGATCGTCTTCGTGATCCGGTTTTGGCAGCTGATCAACAGCGGCTTTTAGAATACATGCAGCAAAATCCAAATGAATTTGTTGATTTTAATATTGACTGGCAGGTTAATATTAGTTACTCGCTTTCTTTTTATAGCCGCCTTCGTTCCGACTTTAGTGGATTTGATACTGAGTTTACTAATGGAATGAATGTAAACGGAAGTTTCAACTTGACTCCCAAATGGAAATTTTCAGGAAGTGCGAGTGTTGATGTTAAAAAAATGGATATTCAATACATGACTTTCTCTGTAAACAGGGATCTCCATTGCTGGCAATTGGCGATTAATGTGATTCCTATTGGATTCACACGCTCCTTTAATTTTACCGTTTCTCCTAAGGCGGGTATTTTACAAGACTTGAGAATAAACCGTACTCGATTTTTTACTGGTTACTGAGTACTGTATTTTAAAAAATAGGTTTTCATCAATTCAGATACTTCCGCTTTCAACGTATCTGCTGATTTTCCAACTGGTGAAACGGGAGGTAAAAAGTGTATCTCAACTTTTCCAGGCCACCCATATAAAAATCTTCCTGGTGGGAGAACTTGTTTTGTGTTGAGTAGTATAGCTGGCATTATTGAATGACCTGTTTCGGTTGCTAATCGAAAAGCTCCACTATAAAAAGGTTTGAGTGGTTCGTTGGTTCTGTTTCTTGTTCCCTCTGGGTAAATGCACATGTGAATCCCCTTTCTTAATACTTCTTTCATTTCTTCATAGCTTCTTTTTCTACTTTCTTCACTTTTTCTGTCTACTAATAATCCTCCTTTTCGATAATACCACTTAAATAGGGGGACTTTGTCAAAATCTGACTTTGCAATGGTTTTGTTGGGACCTTGTATAAATGGAGAGGATAAAGGTGGGTCTAATAGAGAATTGTGATTGCAGGTCACAATGTAAACTTCTCCTTTTTTATAATTCTCTTTTCCTTTCAGAACAATTCTGCATCCAATGATTGTTAACCAAAAACGCATCCATATTCTAGCAATTTTTACAAATAAATCTTGGCCCTTTGGATCAGGTATTAACCAGGTTAGAAGTGAAGGCAATAAAATGATAAAAAAACTCGCAGTGAATGTTGAAAGCGCCCAAATTGCCCACAGTCTTCCAAATACACTTTTAAATAATTGCATGATCAAAAATTTAGTTGCCAGTCTATTGGGTCAATTCCATTTTTTACAAGATAAGTATTACAAGCTGAGAAATGCCCACAGCCTAAAAAGCCCTGATGAGCGGAGAGGGGTGATGGGTGTGGTGCAGTAAGAACATAGTGCTTATTGGAATCAATTAACTTCATTTTCTCTTTGGCAAATTTCCCCCATAACATAAATACTATTTTCTCCTTTTTATTCGAAATGGTTTTGATTACTTGATCTGTAAAGGGAGACCAGCCGATTTGAGAGTGACTCATAGGTTCTCCACTTCGAACGGTTAGTGATGCATTAAGCAAGAATACTCCTTGCTCGGCCCAATAGGTTAGGTCTCCATGTAAGGGTACATTCATTCCAATATCTCTATTCAGTTCTTTGAAGATATTTAGTAGCGAGGGAGGAAGGGGTATACCTCTGTTGACTGAAAAAGAAAGTCCATTTGCCTGGCCAACTCCGTGATAAGGGTCTTGGCCAATAATAACAACCTTTACTTTATCTAAAGGTGTTTCATTGAATGCTCTAAAGATATTTCCACCCTTTGGGAAAATTACTTTCCCTTGCTCCAGCTCCGTTTTAATATGATTAACTAATTGCCTGAAGTACTCTTTTTTGAATTCATCTTTCAATGCAAGTTTCCAGGATGTCTCAAGTTTCACATTCATATTCAATATTAATCGCAAAAGTAACAGGAACAACGTACTATTGCTTTTAAATTAATAAGATTATATACTTATAAAATATTATATTACATATTCGAATAGCCGAATTTTAAACTTAGAAATATTTAAATCTTAATTCATTGATTAATAAGCACTTTTGAAGTCTAATTAAAATTATTTTTAATTCGTAAAGTACCTATTTTATTGACTTTGTAATGCAAATAATATATGCGATAAAATCATATGTTTTTGCTGAGGGAATAAATTCTCTATTCCGGCAAGAAGTTAAGTTGATACAGCCGCCTGCATTTTGTGCGGTAGTTCCAGCTGAAATTTTGCAGGCGATATCCACTCAATCGTGTCATTTTTTAGTGGTAGATCTAGATTATTTAGAGGGATCTGCCGAATATCTTTTTAAGCAGATAAGACAAGCCTTTCCTTTACTTAAGGTAATAGTGATTGCGGAGAATTTAGATAGAAGGATATTACATGCGTATCGCAATGGGATCGCTGCCAGTTTTTCAAAAAATGAAACTAAAGAAAATGTATCGATTGCTATTCGTACTATTTTGGCGAATCAGGTGTATGTTCCCAATTCTATTATACTAGGAGTAATCAGTGAGGGACATGTTTTCACTGAAATCGAAACACATCTTAAATTACTCTCCGAAAAAGAAATAATTGTGTTGGATCAAATCTGTTTAGGTAAAAGAATGAAAGAGATTTCTCAGTGTCTAAATATTGCTCCTTCTACTTTATCAACTCATAAGCTACGAATTATGCGAAAATTATCACTGGATAATCGAAGGGAGCTAATGAACTTTATGGCTGCTTATGAAGATTGGAAAAAAAATAAATCCATAGTTTCTAATTAATAAAAAAAGCCCTCAAAAATCTCTGAGGGCTTTGTGATCCGGATTGGATTCAAACCAATGACCTACTGCTTAGAAGGCAGTTGCTCTATTCAACTGAGCTACCGGACCTTTTTTGGACCATATATTTCACGCCACAGGGCAGCCATCTCCATCATTTATGGCCGCATATAGCGAGTCGCAAAGGTAATTTTTTTTAGCTTGCGGACAAACACAGCTTAAGATGAGCACTTTTCAATACGGTAATGGAGATTTAAGAATTTCGGATGCGCTTCAATTAGTCACAGGTAAAAAAAGGGGAGTGCTATCACCCGAGGTGGCAGCAAGAGTATTGGAAAGTGAAAAAAATGCCTTGTCACTTTCGCAAGGAAACACAACAGTGTACGGCATAAATACTGGTTTTGGAATTCTTGCGCAAACGAAAATTTCAGCAGCTGATACTAGTATTCTCCAACAAAAAATTCTTCAAAGTCATAGCGCAGGTGTTGGTAAGCCAATATACAGAGAACTTGCTAAACTAATGCTGGTGACAAAAGCTCATGCACTGGCTAAAGGTTTTAGTGGAATTAGATTAGAAACCTTGCAGCGCATACTTTGGTTTATTGATCATGATGTTATTCCGGTAGTACCTGAAAAGGGTAGTGTGGGAGCCTCTGGTGATCTTGCTCCCTTGTCCCATCTATTTTTACCTCTAATTGGATTGGGGTTTGTCTCTGTAAATAATGAAAAAGGAAGTGAAGAAATAATTGATGCTTCGACGTATTTAAAAAAAGCTGAACTGGAGCCATTGACTTTGGGCCCTAAAGAAGGATTAGCGCTTATTAATGGCACTCAATTTATTCTTGCCCATAGTATTCAGGGTGTGATGCGATTCCACCAGCTGTTGGAATATGCAGATATGATTGGGGCGCTCACCGTAGATGCTTTAATGGGTTCTCCAGCTCCTTTTGATGAACGTTTACACTCCCTTCGTCCATTTCCGGGCAACCAATTGGTGGCGCAGCGTTTACGATTATTGCTCAAGGATTCACAAATTGTAAAAAGTCATGAAAACTGTGATCGAGTACAAGACCCCTATTCGTTGCGATGTATACCACAGGTACATGGTGCTAGCCGAAATGCTTGGTTGCATCTGAAACAATTAACGGAGATTGAATTAAATGCTGTTACAGACAATCCCATATTAATTGCCAACGCTGAATCAATAAGTGGAGGAAATTTTCATGGTCAACCTCTTGCGCTTCCTTTAGATTATGCTTGCGTAGCCGCTGCAGAAATCGGAAATATTAGTGACAGGCGCTCTTATCTTTTGTTGGAAGGAAAATGGGGACTGCCCACTTTGTTAATGGAAAATGTTGGGTTAAATAGTGGGTTTATGATAGCTCAGTATACTACAGCTGCCTTGGTGTCTGAAAATAAAACACTTTGTTTTCCTGCTAGTGCGGATAGTATCCCCACCTCATTAGGACAAGAAGATCATGTTTCTATGGGAAGTATAAGCGCTCGAAAATTCAATACCGTACTAGATAATTTGGAGTATATACTTTCTATCGAATTGCTGTTGGCGGCTCAGGCAATTGAGTTTAGACGTCCGCTCAAGAGTTCTGATTTATTAGAAGTTATCTGCCAAGAAGTAAGAAAGAATGTGAGCTTTGCAAAAGAAGATCGCATTTTTTCGCTGGATATAGAAAAAGTAGTCCAACTTATACGTTCCTCCACATTACTTGAAAATTGCAGAGAAAAGGCAAATCAAATGGGTATTCAATTGAATGCTACTTATGCTGATTTTGAGCTTTAATTGGACTGAGTAGCGGTTTTCAATGCTAACTGCATCATAGGAAGTAAGGCAGTTTCTCTTTCTTTGGAGGACAATCTTTCATTGGATGGGATAATATCGGTAACTGTTAACAGACAAGCTGCGTTTTTATTTAAATAACGAGCATTGGCAAATAGTGCAAATGATTCCATTTCAGCTGCCAGGCACTCGTACTTATCAACAATAGCAGGATTCGACTTGTTGGCGCTGTAGAATACATCTGTTGAATGAATAGTGCCTTTAATCAGTGGTTGATTCATTTGTAGGGCAACCTCGTTAATTTTTTGAAAGACGCCACCTTGGTTTTCTTGAATTTCTTCATCAAATCCCCAAGCATACTTTGCATACGTTGACTCACTGGCTGCTTTCTCTACATTGATGATATCATAAAATTTCAGGTCTGTTGTGTAGGAGCCACAAGTTCCAATTCGAATGATAGTGTCTACCTTGTATTGTGTATATAATTCGTAAGAATAGATCCCTATTGAGGGGCAGCCCATACCGCTGGCGCCAATTGTTAATTTAACTCCTTGGTAGTGACCAGTGTAAAAAAATACGTTTCGGGTTTCGCTAACAAGGATTGGATTTTCAAGATATTTCTCAGCAATAAATTTTGCACGTAATGGATCTCCTGGCATTAAAACAGTAGGAGCTATTTGTTCTTCAGAAGCATTGATATGTACACTCATGTTAGGTAGTTGCGTTTCAAGATATGTATTTTTGCATTTCTAATTTGCAAACCATGATAACTTCTTCTTCAAAAAATAATATAGCCTACCAAACACCTACTGGTGAAAAACTCCGTTGTAAAGGTTGGGTTCAGGAAGCTGCACTTCGGATGTTGCTGAATAACCTGGATCCTCAAGTGGCAGAGCGACCAGAGGATTTGATTGTGTATGGTGGTAGGGGAAAGGCTGCACGTAATCCAGAAGCACTTGATTTGATCATAAAGGCACTAGAAGTGCTCGAAAGCGATGAGTCACTATTGATACAAAGCGGAAAACCTGTTGCGATTTTTAAAACGCATGAGGATGCACCTCGTGTATTGATCAGTAATTCACAATTGGTTCCTAATTGGGCCAACTGGCAGCATTTTGATGAGCTGGAGAAAAAGGGATTGATGATGTATGGCCAAATGACAGCTGGAAGTTGGATATATATTGGATCGCAAGGAATTGTACAAGGCACCTATGAAACCTATGCAGCGGCTGCGCAAAAACATTTTGGAGGCACCTTAAAAGGAACATTAAATGTTACAGCAGGACTAGGTGGAATGGGTGGCGCGCAGCCACTGGCTATAACAATGAACGAAGGAGTCGCGTTAGTTGCAGAACTAGAAGAGTGGAGAATAGATAAGCGTTTAGAGACGCGTTACCTCGATGAGAAGTTTACTGATATTGATACTGCTATAGACCGTGCTTTATCAGCAAAAGAACATGGGTTGGCAAAGAGTATTGGCGTTCGTTGTAATGCAGTTGATTTGTTATCTCGTTTGTTAGAAAGAAATGTTATTCCTGATACACTGACAGATCAAACAAGTGCGCATGATCCATTGATTGGTTATTGGCCTTCGAATTTATCAGTAAAAGAGAGCTTAAGTTTAAGAAACAGTGATCCTGCTCAGTATACGGAACTTTCCTACGCTTCGATGTACAAGCATGTTTGCTTGATGGTCGAATTGCAAAAGAGAGGTGCAATCACTTTTGATTATGGAAATAATATTCGCGCTCGTGCAAAAGAGTTTCAACAAAAATTTGATCCTTCCTCACCTGTAGATTGTTTTGCATTTCCTGGATTTGTGCCAGCCTATATTCGGCCTTTGTTTTGTGAAGGAAAAGGGCCTTTCCGTTGGGCTGCTTTAAGTGGAGATCCTGCTGATATAGCAGTGACTGACGAAGTGATTTTATCATTATTTCCTGAAAACAAAGGATTAGTCAGATGGATGAAGATGGCAAAAGAGAAAATTGCTTTTCAGGGACTTCCTGCAAGAATTTGTTGGCTAGGTCAGGGAGAAAGAGAAAAAGCTGGTTTGGCATTTAATGAATTAGTGCGCACTGGTCGAGTAAAGGCTCCAATTGTAATTGGTAGAGATCACTTGGACACAGGAAGTGTAGCAAGTCCAAATCGCGAAACTGAATCAATGTTAGATGGAAGTGATGCGGTTGCAGATTGGCCCGTTCTAAATGCCTTAGTCAATACAGCTGGAGGTGCTAGCTGGGTTAGTTTGCATCATGGCGGTGGAGTAGGCATGGGATTCAGTATTCATGCGGGTATGGTAATTGTTGCAGATGGCTCAGATAAGGCTGCTGCTAGACTTTCACGTGTGCTTCGTAATGACCCTGGAATGGGGGTTGTAAGGCATGCTGACGCAGGTTATGAGATTGCTAAACGAGTTTTGAAAGAGCAAGGCCTAGATATTACGGCTCGAGTAAAATGATTCGTGTAAAAAAGTTGGCTATGGTTTTGCATAGGGAAGCCGATCAATTTTCTGAACATTGTAATAGCCGTCTACTCCCAACGAAGTAATACTTTTTGCCTTCTCAAGATCAATGAATCCATCGTCTTCAATCCATTCTTTTGAAACAAATGCATCTGTAATTGTTCCAATCACCAAAAATGTTCTATTCAATTTTATTGGTATGATTTCTACTAATTGAAGCGCATATTGTATAACGCTCTCCCCTACAAAAGGGCTTGAAATCGAAGGGCGCCATAGCGGAGTTAATCCTGTTGTATCAAATTCACTGATTTCAGAGGGATACTTTGCACTTGTTTGATGCGCTTTTTTGTAAAAGCTTTCTTGAATGTGATTGATCGTGTAAGTTCCTGTTGACTCAATATTTGCAATAGTATGTGGGGCAGCTTCAAGTGGACGGTTGATAAACCCAATTAAGGCGGGATCTGCACCCAAATGAATAATGTTGCTGAAAATAGCCAGATTGGGTTGCCCCTGCTTATTGGATGTACCAATTAGGCTAACACTTTTAAAACCGCTTAATGAATTGATGAAATTTGCTCTGTAAATCCGACTCCATTGGTTAAAGTCAGTATGATTAAAATGTTGCATCATACTTATTTAACAACAAAAGATTAAAAAAGTTAAGATATTGTTTCGATCAGATAATTTTGAAACATGGCGTGGCTATCAATAAAGGGGGTAGAGAAACAGTACGATGGAAATCCAGTTTTAAAAAACCTGAGTTTTTCATTAGATCGAGGGGGACAGCTAGGCATTGCAGGTGCTACTGGTTCTTCAAAAACAACGCTTCTTCGAATTATCGCTGGGCTTTTACAAGCTGATGGGGGTTCTGTTTGGTTAGACGGTAAAAGAGTTGAAGGGCCAGACGAGAAATTAATCCCTGGTCATTCTTCAATAGGATTTCTTAGCCAGCATTTTGAATTGCGTAATAATTATCGGGTTATAGACGAGTTGGAAGTCGCATCTGTGCTTACGAGAGAAAAAGAGGAAAAGCTATACTCATTGTGCCAAATTTCTCACCTTCTTTCTAGAAAAACTACCTCTTTATCTGGCGGGGAGAGACAACGCATTGCCTTGGCAAGAGTTCTTTTAAAAAGTCCAAGTCTTTTGCTGCTGGATGAGCCTTTTTCCAACTTGGATCCAGACCATAAGCGCACAATGAAGCAGGTGCTCAAGAAAATCTCTCATGAATTTGGGATCACAACCATTTTGGTATCGCATGATGGCGCCGATTTGTTGTCTTGGGCTGATTCCTTGCTATTGATGCACGAGGGTCAAATAATTCAGGAGGGATCACCGCAAATGCTTTATCAAAATCCAATAAATGAGTATGTCGCTGGCTTACTAGGCAACTATACAAAGATTGATAAAAATGATCCTCCAACGTTAGTTGGCTTTTTTGAAAACAACTATAATCTTCAAAATTTTCCATTATTCATCAGGCCTGAACATCTTGTGTTTGACAATGCAACATCTAGACATTTAGAAGTAAAGGTTGGCAACAGTTACTTTATGGGTAATTATTTTCTAGTTGAAGTAGAAGTAGGGGAAAAGGTAATCCTAGTGCAGACGAACCAACTTTTCTATAGGCCTGGTGATACTGCCTTTGTCAGATACTTGTAAATGCAGGAGTTAAAGAATTCCGGATACTGAAGTCCTTGCCTTAATCGTTAAGGTTATAGGAAACTTTTTAAGGATTATTCTTCCACATTTTCTGGGTATACATGTGAATAACTGTCCAAAATTACGCCTCTAAAATCTGCCTAATTAACTCTAAATTCGCCCTTTAAGTTTAAAACTGATAAAGCTGTGAGGCTAAAGACATTAGAAATCAAGGGGTTCAAGAGTTTTGCTGATAAAACAGTCATCAATTTTGATGATAGTGTTACGGGGATAGTGGGACCGAATGGATGTGGTAAATCAAATATTGTAGACAGTATTCGATGGGTAATAGGAGAGCAAAAAATAAGCCATCTGCGAAGCGAGAATTTAGATAGTCTTGTTTTTAACGGCTCAAAAACCAGATCTGCCAGCGGTTTGGCCGAAGTAAGTCTAACATTTGAAAACACCCGCAATCTTCTTCCAACCGAATTTAACACTGTTACCATCACTCGAAAGTTTTACAAGAGTGGCGAAAGTGAATATCGTCTCAATGATGTTCAGTGCAGACTGAAGGATATTCAGAATCTATTCATGGATACCGGAGTTAGTACAGACAGCTACGCGATTATTGCCTTGGATATGGTGGATGACCTTATCAAAGACAAAGACAATAGTCGCCGCAAAATGCTGGAACAAGCAGCTGGTATTTCGATTTATAAAACAAGAAAAAAAGAAGCCAAGTCAAAACTAGAAGCAACTGAACAAGACTTGGCTCGTATTGAAGACTTATTATTTGAGATTAACAATCAGCTAAAATCATTAGAGAGTCAAGCCAAAAAAGCTGAAAAATATCACGAGATCAAAAAAGAATATCGTGAAGTTAGTATTGAGTTAGCCAAAGCCTCATTAGAGGGATTCAATCTTTCATATAGTGATTTAACAGAGCAGCAACAAAAGGAAACGGATCGTAAGCATCAGTTGGAAGCATCAATTGCAACCAGTGAGGCAGAGTTGGAAGGTGAAAGGGTGCGATTTTTAGAAACGGAGAAAGCGTTGCAACAATTGCAACATGAGTTTAATGAACTCCAGCAGACTTTACGAGGTAAAGAGAATGATAAAAACCTTGCTGTACAGCGAATTGAATATCTAAGTGAGAAATTAAATGGCCTACAGCAATTTTTGGATCGTGCTGCTGGTCAGCAAAAAGGGATGCTTGAAAGTATTGCCTTTACTGAAAAGCAAATTGGAGAGGAAGAAAAAGTCATCCAAGGACTTGAACTCGACTTACAAAAACTTTCTCAGTCCGTTCAAGAAAAGTCGCTGAATTTAGAAAATTCCAGAAAAGAAGTTGATAGAATCAGGCAGTCTTTTCAGCAAACCCAGCGTGATCAATTTGACGCAGAAAAGAAAGTGGCTGTTGCAGATACTTCCGTGGCTAATTTACAAAGAGCTTTACAGCAGCAGATTACTGAGCAGGAACAGCGTACCCAGCAGATAGCTTCCTTAAATGAAGAAAGAGAGAATAAGGAGAAGGAATTAGCGATCAAAAAAACGGATCTTGAACAGCTTCAGCAGCATCAAGAAAAAACGAAAGAGCAAATTCTTCAAACGCAATCAATTTTAGAGCAGTTACGAAGTGAGTTGGCAGAAGAGAGTAGAAAATTAGATGCGAAGAAAAACGAACATGATCTGCTAAAAAGTATGATTGATTCAATGGAGGGATATCCTGAATCAGTTAAGTTTTTGCATAATAACCCAGAGTGGAAGTCTGGTATTCCCATTCTTTCTGATGTGATTTATGTAAACGAGGAATATCGTCAGGCATTAGAAAATGTCTTAGAGCCATTCCTTAGCTACTACGTTGTTGACAATCTATCAGAAGGTCTTGCTGCTGTTCACTTATTGGACAAGCAAAAAAAAGGGAAGGCAAATTTTTTCTTACTCGATCAAATTAATGCTTCTGCCGAAAATACGGTTACGCATTCTCTTTCGGGGGCTATTTCGGCTTTGAATGTGATTGAGGTAGAGGAGCGTTATAAAAAGCTGGCTATACATCTTTTAGGGAATGTCTTTGTTGCAGAGAATGAAGATGTTTTGGAAAATAGTAATGGCTTTGTTGTTATTGAAAAGCAGGGTCGTTATGTAAAGGGTAAGTACTCCCTTTCTGGAGGAAGTGTAGGCTTATTTGAGGGAAATAAAATCGGTCGTGTTAAAAACCTTGAAAAGCTGGAAGCAATCGTACAAACGCAAGAGAAAGTGGTCGAGGATTTGCGAGTTGCTATTCAATCGCGTCATAACGAAGTAATTGCTTTTAATGAGGATCTGCGTGAAAATACGTTGCGTCAGCGTGAGACAGAAATTCAGCAGTTAACGAATGCTGTATTTGCGCTGCAAAACAAAGTTGAAAATCTTCAAGCTGCGCAGGATACAGGTGTGCAACGCCAATCGGAGTTAAACACTCAAGTTGAGCAAACAAACGCTTCTGTAGCCACTGTTCGTACATTGTTTCAACAATTGAATGAGCAACTACAATCAAGTCAGCTTGCTTTACTAAAGGCCGAAGAAGAATATCGGAATTTTGAAGCTGCACAAGCAGAGGCAACAAGGATTTATAATGAGTTCAACCTAACTGTATCCCGCCAACAAAGCAAAATTCAATCTTTACGGCAGGAGCTTGATTTTAAGAATACACAGTTGAGCGATTTAAGCGCACAAATGCTGGATAGTGAGAAGCAATTAAAAGAAGCCGCGGATTCACTAAGTCAATCATCTGCCTCACTTCAATTAATTGAACAGGGATTGCATGAGTTGTTAACTAGAAAAGAAGAGGAGGAAAAGCGATTAAATGTTGCAGATCAAGCTTACTATAACTTTAGAAATGAACTTGCGGAAAAGGAGAGTGCAATTAGACACCTTAGTAAAGACAAGGAGCAGGTTGAGTTTTTACTAGCTGCATTAAAAGATAAGTTGAATGAACTCAAGTTGCAGTTAGCAGGAATGAAGGAACGAATGAGTGTTGAGTTTAGAATTGATTTAGAAGAGATTTTAGGCGAAGGCAGGACAAGTGATACTGCTACTGAGGAGCTACAAGCCTCTGTGGATAGAATGAAGAAACGGCTGGAGAACCTAGGAGAAGTGAATCCTACTGCCATTGAGGCCTTTACGGAGATGAAGAAGCGATATGATTTCATTGTCGAGCAGAAAACGGATCTGGTCTCAGCGAAAGACAGTTTATTAAAGACAATTGAAGAGGTTGAGGCAACGGCGAACCAAAAGTTTTTGGATACATTTGAGCAGGTTAGAAATCATTTTAAAAATGTTTTCAAAACGCTATTTACTGAGGATGACCAGTGCGATCTTGTATTAGAAGATCCAACAAATATTGCAGAAAGTGGAATAGATGTTGTTGCTAAACCTAAGGGGAAGCGCCCAACTTCATTAACACAGTTAAGTGGAGGGGAGAGGACACTAACTGCTACAGCACTATTGTTTGCGATCTATCTGATTAAGCCTGCTCCATTCTGTATTTTGGATGAGGTGGATGCGCCATTGGATGATGCTAACGTTGGAAAATTCACTAATATGATTCGTCAGTTCAGTGAAAACTCCCAATTTATTATTGTTACGCACAATAAAACAACAATGAGCACGGTTGATGTGATATATGGTGTTACCATGCAAGAGCCAGGAGTTAGCAAACTGGTTACGGTGGATTTCAGAAGTTTACAATGATATAACTGTCCTTTCATGCGGACAATCATCGGAGTTTGGCTATTTGTCTTAATTGCACCAGTTCAATCAATGGGGCAAGGGCTACCCGAGGGTTTATTTATTGGTGCCAGAGCCCCTGAGTTCAAGAGTGTCGATCAATTTGGTCATACCATCCAGTTGCGTGAGCAAGCAAAGAAAAATCCGGTGGTTCTTGTTTTTTATCGAGGTAGTTGGTGTCCGCATTGTATGCGTCTTTTAGCTAGAATACAAGACTCACTTTCTTTTTTTACACAAAAATCTGTTTCTGTCATCGCTATTTCTCCCGAATCGGAAGAGGGTTTAGCAAAAACAATGGAAAAGTCAAAAGCCGGATATCCGCTTGTAAGAGATACTGGTCTTGCAATAGCCAAAAAATATGATTTGGCTTATGTTTTATCAGAAAATCAACTGGCTCGCTACAGAAGTGGTGGTATCGATTTGAATAAAATAAATGCGCCCAACCCTCCATTATTAACTGTGCCAGCTGTTTTTATTGTTGGTAAAGATTATACGATTACTTACCGCTTTTTTGATCCCGAACATCAAAAGCGAATTAACGTCAAAGATATTTTAGCACAGCTGTGAATTAATCGTAAGCTAACTACTATTCTATCTCGTTAGCTGAATCGTTATATTTGTGTTTTAGCACTATGGCAACTGAGAAAGAAAAAAAAATAGCTGAGTATACTGAAGATAGTATCCAGTCATTGGACTGGAAACAACATATTCGACTTCGACCAGGAATGTATATTGGAAAACTGGGCGATGGTTCATCCCCTGATGATGGCATCTATGTATTAATTAAGGAGGTGATTGATAATTGTATCGATGAGTATACAATGGGGTATGGAAAAGCTGTTGATCTTACCATTGAAAATAAAGTCGTAACTGTTCGAGATTATGGAAGAGGAATTCCTTTGGGTAAGGTAGTGGATGTTGTAAGTAAGATTAACACTGGGGCTAAATACGATAGTAAAGCCTTTCAAAAATCAGTAGGATTGAATGGAGTTGGTACTAAGGCCGTCAATGCATTAAGTACTGCTTTTAAGGTTACTGCTGTGCGAGATGGAAAAGAGAAAACAGCGGAATTCGAAAGAGGAGAACTTGTTAACGAACATAAAGAATCAAAAACAGATGCCCCCAATGGAACGCTGGTTAGTTTTTTACCAGATGACACTGTTTTCAAGAATTTCAAATATGTAAATGAGTTCATTGAGAGTCAGCTTTGGAATTATGCTTTTTTGAATGCCGGTTTAAAATTAAACTTCAACGGTAAAACTTTTGTTAGTAAAAATGGTCTCTTAGATCTTTTGCAGCGAAAAACGAATGAAGATGAAATTCGTTATCCGATTATTCATTTGACAGGTGAAGATATAGAGGTTGCAATTTCTCATACGAATGAATATGGTGAAGATTTGTACAGTTTTGTTAATGGACAGCATACAACACAAGGAGGTACGCATCAGCAAGCTTTTAGAGAAGCGTATGTAAAGACGATCCGTGATTTTTTCAAAAAGGATTATGATGCATCTGATATTCGAACCGGGATCGTTGCAGCTATTTCCGTACGAGTAGTGGAGCCTGTTTTTGAGTCGCAGACTAAAACAAAATTGGGGTCAGTTAATGTTGATGTTGATGGCCCCTCTATGCGTCAATTTGTAGGTGATTTTCTTTCTCGCGAGTTGGACAACTATTTACATAAACATCCAGCTGTTGCAGAAGCGCTAAAGAAACGGATTGAGCAGAGTGAGCGTGAGAGAAAGGAGCTGGCTGGTATTAAGAAATTAGCAAATGAAAGAGCGAAGAAAGCAAATTTGCATAACAGAAAACTAAGGGACTGTCGTTTTCACCTGAACGAAGAACCGCCTACCAAGGGCAAGGATGAGTTTTTAGCTAAGCAAGGCGAAACAACCATCTTTATCACAGAGGGAGATAGTGCTAGTGGTTCAATTACAAAGGCTAGAAATGTTGAAACGCAGGCTGTTTTTAGCTTACGTGGTAAACCCCTTAACTGTTTTGGATTGACTAAGAAAGTGGTTTACGAAAATGAAGAGTTTAATTTATTGCAGCATGCTTTAAATATAGAGGAAGGTTTAGAGGGATTGCGTTACAACAATGTTGTAATAGCGACAGATGCAGACGTGGATGGTATGCATATTCGACTTTTATTAATGACATTTTTTCTTCAGTTTTTCCCAGATTTGGTTAAGCATGAGAAAGTGTATGTATTAGAAACACCACTTTTTCGGGTGCGTAATAAGCAAGAAACCATTTATTGTTACAATGAAGTGGAGAAGCAACACGCAATGAAAAAATTGGGAGGTAAGCCCGAAGTGACTCGTTTCAAAGGTCTCGGTGAGATTAGCCCCGATGAATTTTCGCAGTTTATAGGGCCTGATATGCGCAAACAACTGATGCGTTTAGAACAAGGTGATCATATCCAACAGCTTTTGGAGTATTACATGGGAAAAAATACTCCAGATCGTCAAGATTTTATAATACAGAATCTTAGAATTGAAATGGATAAGGTAGAGGAAACAGTATAACCTGTGCGGCATGTTTGATTTTCATCAAGACAGAAAAAGATATTTTGAGATTCAATATTTGAATGCCAAAGAATATGTCATTCCATTTATTGAAAAAGTATTTCCAATCAAGAGGGGATTTCGAGTACTCGAAATTGGAGCGGGTGAGGGTGGAGTGTTGCGCGCGTTTATTGAAAAAGGTTGCACTGCTGTTGGTGTGGAGTTAGATCCTCGGCGTGTTGAGTGGGCCTGTGGGTTTTTATGGGAGGAAATTGGAAGAGGGTCACTTCATTTTGTAGAAAAAGATATTTACAAGACCGATATTGAAGTTGATCTCAAGGGTAAATTTGATCTGATTCTATTAAAAGACGTGATTGAGCATATCCATGACCAGCCACGACTTCTTAGACTCATGAAATCAATGTTATTGCCTGGGGGACATATATTTTTTGGCTTTCCCCCTTGGCAGATGCCATTTGGAGGACATCAACAAATTGCGCACTCTTCAATATCCAGATTGCCCTACATTCATCTGCTTCCCTTGTCACTCTATCGGAGTATTTTATCTTGGAAGAAAGAGCCGGTAGCTGACTTATTAGAAATTAGAGAAACAAGAATTTCGATTGAAAAATTTGAACGTATTTCAATAGAAGCTGGCTACTCAATTCTAACCAAAGAGCACTTTTTGATAAATCCGATCTATCAATGGAAATTTGGATGGAAGCCGCGTGTTCAGTTTAAACTGATTCGCTGGATTCCTTATGTTCGAAACTTTTTTACAACCTGTGTTTATTATTTAATTCGACCTGAAAAAATTAACTGATGCTGCATATTTTATTTAACCTTCCTGATCGTACTCTTTTTGAAGAGGTACAGCAACTAGATGAATCACTTCATGGTCCTGTTTTTGTAATCAGAGATGATTTTGCCGTGGGTCCAGTGCTTCAGTTAGATACTCCTGATGGGTGGTCAGCAAGGCTGAATTGGTGGAAATCCTGTTATGAAAAATCTGCTTATCATGAAATGCCAGAATCCGATTTTGATGACCGGGCAACTGTGGAACAAATAAAAAACTGGCTGATTGAAAATCCTGCTGATACCTGCTGGATTTGGATGGTGCAGAATCAACATGATGTTGCCGGCTATTTTTGGCTGATTGGTCAACTCACTGACTTTCAGGGAAGGGTGATGGTTTTATACCTTAATAATTTACCTTTTATCAACGAAAAGGGACAATTGTTTTATCCTAACTGGTTGAGCGAAATACCTGTTCGCGAATTTTTAAAAGCTAAGAAGTTGGCACGTCCTGTTACAAACAGTGAGTTTGAAATTGATCCAGATGAGTGGAAAAAGTTGACAGAGGAAAATAAAGTTATTCGTATTCTGGAAGGGGGTAAAAAACTTACGAGTAAGGAGGATAGTTATTTTGATGCAGAATTAAAAAAGTACATCACGAAAGATTGGCAGCGTATTAATAGAATTTTATCAAATGCACAAGGTAAAATGAAGGTGAAAACCGGTGATGTTTTCTTGATGTCTCGCTTATGGGAAATAGTACATGCTGGTCTTTTGGAACTAAATGGAAACTGGGATAAAGGTTGGAAAGAAACAGAAATACGTAAGTTGCTATCTGATACCGTAGGTGAACTAGAAGTAAATTAAATTAAAGAAGTATGGCCACTGGCAAGAAAAATATAAATTTTCTACTTGATACACGTGAAAATGGAATTTTGGGCCAATATAAAAATTGGTTTTTGGATTATGCTTCCTATGTGATTTTGGAACGTGCTGTACCGGCTGTAGAAGATGGATTAAAGCCAGTTCAACGTCGCATCCTGCATGCGATGAAAGAAATGGATGATGGGCGTTTTAATAAGGTTGCCAATGTAATTGGGCAAGCCATGCAGTATCATCCACATGGTGATGCAAGTATCGGTGATGCTTTGGTTAATCTCGGACAGAAGGATCTGTTAATTGATACACAGGGAAATTGGGGTGATGTAAGGACGGGGGATGATGCAGCGGCATCCCGATATATTGAGGCACGCTTAAGCAAATTTGCCCTTGAAGTTGCTTTTAACCCCAAAACAACGGATTGGCAATTGAGTTATGATGGAAGAAAAAATGAACCTGTAACGCTTCCAATGAAATTCCCCCTACTATTGGCGCAAGGGGCCGATGGAATAGCAGTGGGGCTCTCTACAAAAATATTGCCTCACAATTTCAATGAAATACTTGAAGCCGCCGTCAAGTACTTACGTGGAAAAAAGTTTGAACTGTTTCCAGATTTTCAAACTGGGGGAATGGTGGATGTTACCGAATATCAACAGGGTAAAAGAGGAGGTAAGGTTAAAGTGCGTGCTCACATTGAAGAATTGGATAAGCGAACCCTGGTGATTCGAAGTGTACCTTATGGGGTGACAACAACACAGTTGATGGAGTCAATTGTGAAGGCAAATGACCAGGGTAAAATAAAAATTAAAAAAGTTACTGATAATACAGCAGCACAGGTTGAAGTACAAGTTGACCTGGTCGCTGGCATCTCTCCTGACATTACTATTGATGCACTTTATAAGTTTACCGACTGTGAAGTATCAATTTCTCCTAATGCTTGTGTGATTGCAGCTCAACGTCCTCAGTTTTTAAGTGTGCAGGAGTTGCTTAAATTATCCGTAGATCGCACACAGGAATTGCTTAAGCAAGAATTATTAATTCGTCAAGCAGAGCTAAAAGAAAAATGGCATTATACCTCCCTTGAAAAGATATTTTTTGAAGAAAAGATTTACAAGGAGCTAGAGAAAAAACACGAGGATTGGGAAAAAGTGTTAGTAGCGATTGAGAAGGCCTTTGAGCCTTTTGTAAAGAAGCTAAAACGAGAAATTACGCGCGAGGATGTACTCAAGTTGACAGAGAAACCCGTACGAAGAATCTATAAACTGGACATCGCTGAACTCGATGAACAAATTAAACAACTTGAACAAGAGCTGAAACAGATTAAGCATCATCTGGACAATCTTGTTGAGTTTGCCATTTCCTATTATGAGAATCTTCAAAAAAAGTATGGAAAAGGTCGCGAACGGAAAACCGAAATCAAAGAGTTTGAGGTAATTCAAGCGAAACAAGTTGCAATCGTTAATACCAAGCTATATGTCAATCGGGAAGAAGGTTTTATTGGGACTTCCCTGCGAAAAGATGAGTTTTTATTTGATTGTTCTGATTTAGATGATATCCTAGCTATTACGCGATCTGGAATTTTAAAGGTGGTTAAAGTTGCTGATAAATCATTTATTGGTAAGGATATTATTCATGTGGCTATTTTCCATAAAAATGATGAGCGTACTACTTACAATATGATTTACGCTGATGGGAAGGCTGGCGTGAGTTATGCAAAGCGATTCAATGTTACTGGGGTTACACGAGATAAAGAATATGATCTTACTAAAGGAGAGGATAAAAGTAAGGTTCATTATTTGAGTGTGAATGCAAATGGGGAAGCAGAGATTGTAAAAATTCTTTTATCTGCTGGTTGCGCGGCACGAATTCGGGAATTTGATTTTTACTTTGAAGAACTTGCTATCAAAGGCAGAAATAGTATAGGTAATCAGGTAACAAAATATCCAATTCGTAGTATAAAATTTAAGGAAGCAGGTAAGGCTACTCTTTCGTCTACTCGTTCACTTTGGTTTGACGAACAGTTTGGTCGATTAAATAATGAGGGTAAAGGCCAGCTATTAGGTGCTTTTGAACCTGCCGAGCAACTATTAGTTATTTATAATGACGGATACTATGAAGTCTGTGACCAAGAACTCACGCAAAAATTTGATGCAGAAAAAGTTCTTTTGATTGAAAAGTTTAATCCTGACTCCATTTTAACAGCTGTTTACGTGGATATGGATAAAAAGCAATATCTCGTTAAACGATTCAAAATTGAGACATCCACCCTTCGTACTAAGTTTTGTTTTATAAAAGAGGGGGAGGGCAATTATGTAGAGGCGGTTACTACCGATGTTGAACCGATTTTGTCTATGCAACAGGGTCGGGGAGCTCAGTTAAGAAAAGCTAAATTAAAATTGTTGAAGATCGCTCCCGTTTCTGGTTGGAAGACTGTGGGTACAAAACTGGCTGATTACAGTAAGTCTACTGAAATGGAATGGGTTAAGTCTTCTGCTTCTAGCGAAAAGCTCCCTGAACTTTTTTAGGTTTATTTCAATTAGAAGCTAGACCTCGTCGAATTTCTCTTTCGGCTTCTTTTCGTTTGAGGGATTCTCGTTTATCTGCCAGCTTTTTACCTCTGGCTAAACCAATTTCTACTTTTACGAGTTGCGAATCTGAGAAAAAGATACGCAGTGGGATTAGCGTTAAACCCTTTTCTTTCAATTTTGATTGAATTTTATTTATTTCTCTTTTTTGTAAAAGTAGTTTTCTGTCTCTCAATGGGTCATGATTGTTTGCCGTTCCATGTGTATAGGGTGCTATATGCAGCGATTTAATCCAGGCCTCTCCCTCAATGATTACGCAATAAGCATCATTAAAGCTAGCCTTTCCTTCACGCAGGGACTTGACCTCAGTACCCAGCAATTGTATACCAGCAGTATACCTTTCCTCAATGAAGTAGGAATGACTGGCCTGTCGATTTTGCAATGCTATCATGAAACGCTGAAGTGAGTGATCAGCTTAGAAAGTTTCTCTTTTAGTTCTATACGTGGAACAATAAAGTCTAGGAAACCATGTTCAAGGATAAATTCACTTCGTTGGAAACCTTCAGGAAGGTCTCTTTTGATTGTTTCTTTTATCACACGTGGGCCTGCAAATCCAATCAAAGCTCCTGGCTCCGCGATGTTAACATCGCCTAACATTCCAAATGAAGCAGAAATTCCTCCAAACGTTGGATCCGTCAAGAGTGAGATATAAGGTAATTGAGCGTCGCTTAGCTGAGACAATTTTCCGCTAGTCTTCGCTAATTGCATAAGAGAAAAGGCGCTTTCCATCATTCTGGCACCACCACTTTTTGAAATAACTAGGTAAGGAAGCTTGTGTTCAATGCAATAGTCTACTGCTCTCGAAAACTTTTCTCCCATAACACTTCCTAGTGAACCACCAATGAATTCAAAATCCATACAAGCGATAACTAATCCCTTTCCGTTGATTAGTCCTGTCGCCACGCGCATAGAATCAGTCAAATCAGTTTTATTCCAAATTTCTTCTAATCGCTTTTGATAAGGCTTTAAATCTGTAAAGCCAAGCTTGTCTTTGCTTCTAATGTTGCTAAATAACTCGGTATAAGCTCCATTGTCAAAAAGTAATTGAAAATACTCTTCGCTTCCAATCCGAAAATGGTAATTGCATTTTGGGCAGACATGAAGGTTTTCTTCTAATTCTAGTGCGACAGTTATAAGTCCACATTCAGGACATTTATTCCATAATCCTTCTGGTGTTTCTTTCTTTTCAGAAGTTTTGGTATTGATGCCCTTCTTAATTCTCCTAAACCAGCTCGACTTTCCTTCACCAGATTGCCCACCTTCACCGGTCAGGTTAGCGTCCACATCTTCAAATTTTTTTGCCATACACGTAGTTAGGGTACAAATATAGTAAAGCAGTTACTTTTTGCTTCTTTATCACTATTTGTTAAAAGCCTTTGGTCTTTTTGGGCTGAGTAGTAGGCTTTTGCGAAGAGGGCACTTCATTTTTATTGGCTGCTATTATTTTTCTTTCGCCTTTGTAGATTGATGCTAAGCGAACTGCTTCATAGGCGTTAATTATTCCCCCCGTCCTGGATAAATTAAGCATCGTTGTGGGCGTTCCAGTGCCAGGTGTACGCACCGTGTCAGAAACAAGTATACCTGAGCGTTCTATCACTTCTTTCAATTGTATAGCGGATAAGGTGGGGAAGTACTCTAGCAATAATGCTGCAAGTCCTGCTACAACGGGAGATGCCATACTAGTGCCTTGCAAAAATTGATACGTATTACCGCCAGGAATTGTAGAATAGATTTTAACACCAGGAGCAAAAACATCTACTTCGTTTTTACCATAATTGGAGAACCCAGCGGTAATACCACCCGCAGTTGGGTCACCACTTGCTCCAACTGTAATCCAATTAGCTGCTTTTTTAGAATCAAGGAAATTGGGTGTTGGAAAATTAAAGGTGGTATCCAGATTTTTTCCATCGTTTCCTGCTGCATGAACTAAGAGCACATCTTTAGAAGCTGCATAAGCAACTGCTTCGTCGATCCATTTTTTTTCTGGTGAATAGCTCTTGCCAAAACTCATATTGATGATTTGTGCACCATTGTCTACTGCGTATCGGATTGCAAGTGCAATATCTTTATCATGCTCATCACCATCAGGTACTGCACGCAGTGTCATAATTTGTACATTATCTGCAATACCATCCATTCCTTTTCCATTTCCTCGGGCGGCCCCAATTATACCACTTACATGGGTTCCGTGCATGGCGGCAGGAAGAGAGACCATCAAATTATTATTTCCATAAAATCGATCATTTTTGTCATCATAGTTGTCTTTTACTATTTCTGATCGGTAGGGGTAAGGTGCTTGATCTGCTGCTTTTGTTTTTGTCTCCTGTCCTTCTATGTAGGATCCAAATTCACCTAAAAAACTAGCGTTGGTGGATTCCAACGCATCATTGTTTAGCATTAGATTGTAGAGCGCGTTTTTAGCCCGCTTTTGATCTGCTTCAGTAGGAGAGAAGGTAGAAAGTTCTTTACCTAAAAAGGTGTCTCTCCCCAGTGCTCTTTTTAAAATACTATCACTTTTCAAAAGATTTGTGTAGACCCTTTTCATCATAACTAATTCAGCACCTGCTTGACTTTCAGTGGTGATTTCTTGCTTGGCACGCTTCCACATTTCGTATTTCGCGTAACCTTCTGCCGAAAATTTAACAAGAGTGGGATCTATATTCTCTAGCTCACTTTTAAAACGGTGGTAAACCCGTGCAGCTTCGTATGAATCTTTCTCAACATTTCTGCCATCCTTTCCTCCAATAAAATTCCACCCATGTATATCATCTATATAGCCATTATTGTCATCATCTTTTGAATTACCAGCAATTTCTTTTGAGTTAGTCCATAAAACAGGTTTCAAATCTTCGTGCGTAGTATCAATTCCAGAATCAATTACTGCCACGATTACTGGTTTGCTTTTTCGATTGGTGGCCTTTAAAAAAGAATAAGCCTTGTCAAGACTAATTCCCCAATATCCACTATCCGCTTTATCTAATAAGTGCCAACCTTTTGGAGTTTCTTTTGGTACAGTTTGAGCAAAAATTGGTTGAAGCTGAAGTAATAGAAAGACATATGAAAAAAGAGACAGATTTAGTAATGCTTTTAGTTTCATAAAAGATTTTTTTAAAGTTCAAATTGTATTCCTTGCGCAAGTGGTAAGTCGGTGCTGTAATTAATCGTATTTGTTTGTCTTCTCATATATATTTTCCAGGCATCACTTCCACTTTCACGGCCTCCGCCTGTTTCCTTTTCACCACCAAATGCACCTCCTATTTCTGCTCCACTGGTGCCAATGTTAACATTCGCAATACCACAGTCACTCCCTTCAGCACTTAAAAAAAGTTCTGCCTCTCGAAGATTGGTTGTCATTATTGAAGAAGAAAGACCTTGTGGCACTTCGTTTTGTATAGCAATAGCCTCGTTTAAATTATGGTAGCGAATTAAATATAGAATGGGTGCAAAGGTTTCTTGATGTACAATCGATAAATCATGTTTTACTTCAGCAATACAAGGTTTCACATAACATCCACTTTCATAACCAGGCCCTTCTAAAACACCGCCTTTCACTATGAAGTTGCCGCCAGCGGTTTCGCATGACTTGATTGCATTTAAATAGTGTGTTACAGCTTGCTGATCGATAAGAGGCCCCATATGATTCGTGCTGTCTAGAGGGTTTCCTATTTTTATTTGCTTATACGCTGCAACTAATTTTTCCTTTACGGCCGAATAGATTGAATCATGTACAATTAGGCGACGTGTTGTAGTGCAGCGCTGTCCAGCTGTACCAATAGCACCAAAAACAGAGCCTCTTATGGCAATATTAAGATCAGCTTCTCCTGAAATGATAATCGCGTTATTGCCTCCAAGCTCAAGCAGTGATTTACCTAGCCGTTGTGCTACGGTCATCGCTACACTTTTTCCCATTTTGGTGGATCCGGTTGCAGAGATTAATGGAATTTTTATAGAGGCAGCCAGCCATTCTCCAACTTCTCTACCTCCGTTTATTAGCACACTGATCCCCTCTGGTAAATTATTTTTAGATAATACGTCTGCAATAATTTTCTGGCAGGCAACGGCGCAAAGCGGGGTTTTTTCCGAGGGTTTCCAAATGCAGACATTTCCGCATACCCAAGCTAACATACTATTCCAACTCCAAACTGCTACCGGGAAATTAAAGGCAGAAATGATTCCAACCAGACCAATGGGGTGGTATTGTTCATACATGCGATGTCCAGGTCTTTCACTGTGCATGGTTAACCCGTGGAGTTGTCTGGAAAGTCCAACAGCGTAATCGCATATGTCAATCATTTCTTGTACTTCACCCAGCCCTTCTTGCAAACTTTTTCCCATTTCATAGGAAACTAGGCTCCCTAATTTTTCTTTATGATCACGAAGTGCAATTCCGATTTGACGAACAATTTCTCCTCTTTTAGGTGCTGGAATCAGTCGCCATTGTTTCCAAGCAATTTCAGCTTGTTCAATAGCTTTATTAAAATCATCTTTAGTAGCGGTGTCTATTTGTCCAATGAGCTTTCCGTCAACAGGGGAGTAAGAAGAAATAGTTTCTCCTTTTCCATTCCACCAGTTTGAGCCAGTACTTACGCCTGCCTGTATTTTGTTAGTGTCAAAATATTTTGAAAAATCCATTGTAAGTAAAATTGAGGTGTAAAGATATTTTATTCAGGGTAGGAGCGACTAATTTCTGTTTTTCTGTTATACCATGGAAGAAGTATAAAACTGATTACTCCCCCTAGCATGATTACCAAAGTTTGTACCAGCCAAAGTGTCCATCCGAATGCAAGTGCGGTTGAATAGTCGAGTCCATAGAGTTGCATGGTATATAATACTAAATAAGCATAGGCGCCAATCCCACCAGGGGATATAATCATTCCAATACTGCCCACTGAGAGAATTGTTAATGCCTCTGCAATGCCATACTTTTCTGTCAGGGGAAAAGCCAAAAAGCCAACATAGCCAGCTAATAAGTAAAGTATCCAAATTAAAAAGGTCAAGCCAATGAAAGATTGGGGCTGATCTAACTTTTTTATAGAAAAAATTCCACTAATAATTTTTTTAATAGTCCCTTTTGCTAATTGAGTGAGCTCTTTTATTTTTATTTTCTTCCAAATCAACCAGCCTATTCCCAGCAAAAGAAGAATGAGTAACAAATAATAGAATAGCCAGGAATCTTTTTGCGTGGGTGAATTGTCAACATTCGATTTAGTAAATGTTGACAAAATTGATTCATATAAATTTGGTTGTAGTCCCAGTGTCAAACCAAAAACTACTAGCAAACAAAGTCCATCAAAAAGTCTTTCCAAAATCACAGTGCCTACTAGTTTTTCAACAGAAACATTTTCATAACGAGCTAGCACGGTGCAGCGCATAAATTCTCCTAATCGGGGAACCCCTAAGTTTACCAAGTAACCTAATAGGACGGTTAGGAAAGAGTTTGTAGGGTTTACTTTATGGCCCAGCGGATCAATCAGTAATTTCCAACGCAGTCCTCTCAGATAATGGCTGACTAACAAGAGAATACAAACGGGTCCAACCAACCATAACCTAGCTTCCTGGATGGATTGCTTTAGTTGATTCCAGTTATCCTCGTTTAAATTTCTGAGGGATAGCCAGGCAAAAAGGATCCCAATGCTCAAGAAAGCCAGATATTGTACTCCTATGGTAATGAATCTTTTAGGCATTCGTTCCTGCAAATTAGTATGATTGAAGCGTTTTATTTGTTAACTTTGCAAACCCTATGACAGCCAAAAAACGCATCCTGTTTATTGCAAATGAAATGTCTCCGTATCTGGAATTGACTGAGTTTGCAGAAACAGTCAATAAATTGGCCATAAAGGCTAACGATTCCAATTTTGAGGTACGTTGTATTATGCCTCGTTTTGGTGTGATCAATGAAAGAAGACATCGGTTGCATGAGGTGGTTCGTTTGTCAGGTATCAATGTTTCTGTAGATAACGAAGATCTTCCATTACAAATTAAAGTTGCTTCATTACCCAGTGCCCGTTTACAGGTATATTTTCTGGATAACGAGGAACTGTTCAGACGCAAGTTCGTTTTTCATGATGAAAATGAAAAATGGTTTGATGACAATGATTTAAGAACTGTATTTTTTTGTAAGGGTGCTATTGAGACTGTAAAGAAATTTGGCTGGCCCCCTGATGTGATTCATTGCAGTGGCTGGATGACTTCCTTAATTCCTGCCTACTTGAAAACATTGTATAAAAAGGAGCCTGTATTTGCTCATAGTAAGGTTGTTTTCACAATTGGACAAAACACCTTTAAGGAAAAGTTAGGTAGTAGTTTTTTAAAAAAGGCCCTCATTCACCCAACACTTAAGGATAAAGACCTTGAACTCTTTAAAGATGGTTCAAATACATCCTTGTTCCGTGGTGCTGCTACCTATGCAGATGCAATCACTTTTGGCGCAGAAAAGATTGAGAAAAAACTAACTGAAGAATTTTCAAAAGTGAGAGGCAAAAAGTGCATTCCTTATTCTTCTGAAGGTGATTTAACAGACTATTTACAACTCTACACCGACCTTGCGTCTAAATAATACGAATTGTCAATTGTGAGGAAAATCAATACCCCATTATTCAGCTCTCTGTTTTTACTGGCCCTGATTACTTTACTTTTCACCGGTTGTCAAAAAATTAATGACGCTACGACAATTGGGAATGGAATCATTCCTGCAGTAGATAATATCTCAACTTTTGAGACCTCTTTATTTGCAGAGACAGATAATTTTTTATTGACTGATTCAACTCGCGTTTTGACTACAGATGTCATGGCCTTAGGTCATATTCAAAATGACGCTGTGTTTGGACAAGTGCATGCAGATGGGTATTTTTCAATTGTTCCACCCAACGCTATGATTTATCCCTTTTATAGGAAGGATTCTATTGTTGGGATTGATTCTGTTATTCTATCCCTGGCTTATGAAGGTCAATATGGGGACACGAACACTACTTCTACATTGAGAGTTTTTGAAATTTCTCAGCGTGCAGGATTTGTCGATACTACCTTATACCGTTACGATCACCCCTCCTTTGCAACCACCAATCAAGAATTAGGCTCTAAAAGCTTTTTATTAAAACGTCTCAAGGATACCCTCACACTCATTCGCAGAAGAGATACAACAAAAGTTGTCAATGTATTACGCATTCCTCTTGCGAATTCTTTTGGGACTCGTCTATCTAACTACGATACTACTCAAACCGCCAATGGAGGATATCGAAGTGACTCGCTTTTTAAGTCCTTATTTAGGGGTTTTGCAATCTTGGCAGATAATGTAGGAAATGGGTTAACATATGTAAACCCCACTAGTACCAACACTAAGTTGATTGTTTATTACCGCGTTAACAAGAATGGGGTAGTGGATACAACATTTACTGAATTTTTTCATAGTAAAACAACCCAGGCTAATTTGGTTAAAAGGACTCCTGGTGGCGAATGGGCCAGTTATTTAGCAAATAATCAAACCAGAGATGATAAAATTTTTATTGCTTCCTCACCTGGTTCTGGTGCAACAATCAAAATACCCGGCTTAGATACATTGAGCAATGTTGTTGTTCATAAAGCAGAGTTAATTCTAAGTCCTCTCCCAACCGGTCAACAAGGCGCCTTTGATTTTCCTCCTACAATATTGCTTGATCGAATTAATACGAGGGGAGATACAGCGCTCACCTTTGACCTTGATATGGGTACCCGAGATAATTTTGGGTCTTTTACCTATGATATAGGCCGATTTGGTGGCACGTTACTACGAGATAGCACCTACCGCTTTGATATCACTCGATATGTTCAAAAGATTGTTACGAATGATTCTACCAACTATAAGTTAAGAGTGTCTGCACCGGGCAGAACTAATCTTTTCTCACCATTGTACCGTTATTGGGGGCTAGTGCCAGTTAATAGCCGTGTTGCATATGGAAGGGTGGTTTTTGCCGGAGGGGATTATATAAACCCTGCAAAGCGTCTTCGTTTACGAGTTGTATATTCAAAGCCATAGTCTTTTTATTCTGCATAGACTTATATTTGTGTTCCTAAACCCATATCCATGCCTTATTTATTTACATCTGAATCTGTAAGCGAAGGACATCCTGATAAAGTTGCAGATCAGATATCTGATGCGTTGATTGATAATTTTTTGGCTTTTGATCCTCAATCAAAAGTTGCTTGCGAAACACTTGTTACAACTGGTCAAGTTGTTTTAGCCGGTGAAGTCAAATCAAAAGCTTACCTAGATGTTCAAGAAATTGCTCGCGGTGTAATCAGCCGAATTGGTTATACTAAAAGTGAGTACATGTTTGAAGCGAACAGTTGTGGCGTTCTTTCCGCTATTCACGAGCAATCTGCCGATATTAATCAAGGGGTTGATCGTAAGAAAAAAGAAGAACAGGGTGCAGGTGACCAAGGGATGATGTTTGGCTATGCTACCAATGAAACTGAGCATTATATGCCATTGGCCTTGGATCTCGCTCATAACCTTCTAATTGAATTAGCTGCAATTCGTAGGGAGAAAAACTCAAAAATGCCCTATTTGCGTCCTGATGCAAAAAGCCAGGTTACGCTAGAATACGATGACAATAACAAGCCCGTTCGAATAGATGCGATTGTTATTTCTACCCAGCATGATGACTTTGATTCAGAGGCAAAGATGTTGGCACGTATTAAAAAAGATGTGATCTCGATTTTAATTCCCCGAATCAAGTCTAAGTACAAGAAATACGCAAGCCTGTTTAACGATGATATTAAGTATCACATTAATCCGACTGGAAAATTTGTGATTGGGGGACCCCATGGTGACACAGGTTTAACTGGAAGAAAAATCATTGTAGATACCTATGGTGGTAAAGGTGCACATGGTGGTGGAGCATTTAGTGGGAAAGACCCTTCTAAAGTAGACCGATCTGCTGCTTATGCAACTCGTCATATTGCCAAGAATCTTGTTGCTGCTGGTGTAGCTGATGAGGTTTTAGTGCAGGTTTCCTATGCGATTGGTGTCGCTAAGCCAACGAGTATTAATGTTAATACCTATGGCACTGCCCGCGTTAATTTAACCGATGGACAAATTGGTAAAATCGTTGAGCAGGTGTTTGATATGCGTCCTTATTTCATTGAGCAGCGTTTGAAACTTCGTAATCCCATGTACAGTGAAACAGCCGCTTATGGTCATATGGGCCGTGTGCCACGCACAGTGGAGAAGGTCTTCACTGCCCCAGATGGTAAACAAGTTAAGCGTAAAGTTGAATTATTTACGTGGGAGAAGCTTGATTACGTATCCAAGGTAAAAAAGGCCTTTGGTTTAAAATAATAAACGACTAATTCTTTAAAAGTTAGACCCGCTGATTTTATAGCGGGTCTTTTTTTTCCTTTCTTTGTCGAGTGAAAGATTTTAGAAAAAGACCACAAAGGCCCAAAAAGAATAAACTGATTGCCGGTGTTTCAGCTGTGATAGATGCGTTGAAAAATGCCCAGTCGCTGGATCGAATATATCTGGCAGATTCTTTGCCGGCTTCCTCTGCAAAAAGCATTAGATCACTCGCTATTGATGCTTCCGTTCCAATTCAAGTTGTCCCCACCGTGAAATTAGATAGTTTTAATGTTGGGCAACACGAAGGTTGTATTGCTTTAAAGTCTAGGATTGTCTACCAATCACTTCAGTCGGTTATTGATTGGGCAGTAGGTGAGGGGCGCCTTCCTTTACTTTTAATGCTAGATGGAATTACAGATATTAGAAATATTGGAGGAATAGCACGTACAGCTTTTTGCACAGGTGTCGATGCGATTATAATTCCAGACAAAGGGGTAGGTGCGTTGCAGGAAGATGCGATTTTAACTTCTGCAGGTGCCTTGGAAAAAATTGCTGTTTGTCGTGTGGATTCCTTAGTCAAAGCTATAGATACGATGCATTTAAATGGTATTCATGTCTATGCCACTCAAATGAACGGTCAGTTATCCATTGAAAAAGTTGATTTTAGGGAGCCTTGCTGTATAATAATGGGCAGTGAGGAAAAGGGAATCTATCCAGCTTTACTTAAAAACGCCGATACCACAATTTTTATCCCCATGAAGGGTGATTTTGATTCATTCAATGTATCTGTTTCTACAGGCATTGTTTTGTACCAGGCCATGAAACAACGTATGTCATGATGGGAGCTGCCGATTCATTACAATTGGTTGAATGCCCCAGAGATGCAATGCAGGGCTTATTAAAGATTATTCCTACGGCGGATAAAATTGCTTACTTCAAAATGTTATTGGAAGTAGGATTTCATACGCTTGACATGGGAAGTTTTGTTTCTCCCCGAGCTGTGCCACAACTAGCTGATACAGCTGACGTGTTAGAGGGTCTTGATACATCCCAAACTACTACGCAACTACTTGTAATTGTTGCAAACGAGGAAGGCGCTATCAAGGCGGCTAACCAAAAAAAAGTAGACAGTATTGGTTATCCGCTATCCTTGTCTGATACATTTCAGTTGAAAAATACACGTCATTCAAAACTGGATTCACTCATTTTGTTAGAAAGAATTAAAGAGTTGTGTATTAAACACAATAAATCGCTTGTTGTCTATCTTTCTATGGCTTTTGGTAATCCTTACGGCGAAGAATATAGTCCTGAAATGGTTGTCGAAATGGCGCATAAAGTGCACCATATTGGTGCTGATATCATTTCTATAGCTGACACAGTAGGGTTGTCTACGCCTGCACAGATTGAAGCAATTACTCAATCTGTTCTAAAAGAGATCACCTCCATACCAGTGGGATTGCACTTACATGGAGAGGAGAATTACTGGCAAGATAAAATCGAAGCTGGTTTTAGAGCTGGATGCAGACGATTTGATAGTGCATTAGGGGGATACGGGGGATGTCCATTTACCGGAAGTGAAAAAGTAGGAAACATGGACACAGAAAAATTGGTTAGATGGTTTGCTCAACATGGAGTGCAAACAGGTATTGATATTCCTCACTTAAAAGAATGTGCTGAAAAAGTTCGACGATTATTTAATTAGTCTATGCAATGGCATCTGCCCATATCAATTAAGTCGCCTGCTCGAAAAATCGCCTATCAAGATAAAATTCTTTTGGCGGGGTCTTGTTTTACAGAGCATATTGGAAAAGGTCTTTCTGATCTAAAATTTGATGTCTTGCAAAATCCCCATGGAATACTTTTTGGGGTGGATGCGATTTGTCAGTCTTTGGAAGATTATTTATCAAGTAGAAAATATACAGTACAAGATTTATTTCATCTTAATGGGGTTTGGAATTGCTGGAACCATCATTCTATTTTCTCGGACATAGACTCCGAGCGAGCACTTGAGAAAATAAATAATTCAATTGCTAGTGCGCATAGCTTTTTAAAACAGTCCAATTATATAGTCTTAACACTGGGGTCTTCCTTTTGTTATCAACTTACCGATGAGGCGCAATTGGCGGGTAAAAAAAATGGCGAATTGGTTGCAAATTGTCATCGCGCACCTGCTAGCTGGTTTACTAAAAAATTATTGTCTGTTGATTGGATGGTTGAGCGACTAGGCTCCTGCATCACAAAACTTAGAGAAATAAATCCTTCCATACAAGTGATGGTAACTGTCAGTCCTGTTCGTCATATTCGAGATGGAGTACAAGAAAATAATAGAAGCAAGGCTAGGTTATTTGAAACCATCCAACAGTTGGAAGAAAAAGGTTTCCCTATTTATTATTTTCCCGCATATGAGCTGGTGGTTGATGTGTTACGGGATTATCGCTTTTATGATATCGATTTAGTACACCCTAATTTTGCTGCAACAGAGTATGTGATTGAACAATTTATGAAAATTTGTGTGGAGACCAGCTCTCAGGAGTTGGCAAACGAAATAAAAAAACTACGTACGGCTTTTCGGCATCGTCCTCAACATAGGAATACTTCACAGCATAAAGAATTTCTGCAACAAATGTTCCAAAAAGCAACACAGTTCCAATCTGCTTATCCTTTTTTGGATTTTTCTGCTGAGGTATCTTATTTCTCTGCTGAATCCTAAGTGATTACTTTTTTGATGGCATATTGATCTACCAACATTTTCTCAAGGCTCTTGAGCAAAGTAAGTTGATTGTTGGCTCGATCATAATTTTGTTCCGAGTAGGTGATTTTATAATAGATATCATTTAATAAATAGTCTGTCAAGAACCGAAGGGATTGCATGTAAATAATCCAAACACCCGAAAGGTGTATCCACTCTATTTCGAAAGAGTTTAACTCATTCTTTACGGACTCCAAGTACCCTTCGGTAATTGCATTATAATTATGGCTGTCAATATGAATACTGTTTTCGTCTGTTTCATTTTCATTGACAGTTGCTGACATGGAACGAATCATATCACCCAGATCAGAGACAAAATATCCCGGCATGACAGTGTCTAAATCAATGATCGAATGAAGTTCTGTATTTAGCTCATTAAATAGAAGGTTGGAAATTTTTGCATCATGGTGAAATAGACGAATAGGAAAATGTGTATCGTTATTTACAATACTTTTAAATTGCTGAATGTACTTTTCCCTGGATAAAAGACTCTCAATTATTCTTTTTGCTCTCTTCAAGCGATCTTCTTTGCCAACTTGCAACGCGGATAAAAATTGTTTGAATCGAAATTCTAGATCATGGAATTGCTGAATGGTTGGTTCGATTTTTGAGGCAGGGATTTGCCATAAAAATTTGTTGAACTGCCCAAAAGAGCGGGCTGTTTGAAAAATCTGTTCTACTGAATTACACTTTTCAAAACACTTTACAGCATTAAAATACTCCTGCAATCGCCAGACATTCTTATTGTCGTCTGTTAAAGTAAACTCACCACTTGAAAAGGGGAGAGGTTTTGCGATGTGAAAATTAAGTTCGCTTTTTCGTTTTTCCCATTGATTCCAGATGATAAAATGATTGTTCACAACTTGGGTGGGTTCAGGGAATACGCTTGTATTTATTTTTTGAAGAAGAACTTTTTCGGCCGAGTGTAAATTTTCGGCAACCCATGTCTCGTTGATTAGCCCATTAGACAACGAACGTAATTGTATTTCGTCACTACTTTTCCATAAGTCACCTATGATAAGGCGAGGGATTTTTGTGTTCATCTTAGTGGATTCTATCTCCTCTTACAGATAAATTTGTAATTACACTTGATTCAAAAAGTAGCCATTCCTTCCACCTATTTCTTACAATCTTTTTGTCGATATAATTTTCTGCTAGTGCAATAAAAAGGGTATAGTGACCGGCTTCACTCTCCATGAATCGTCTGTAAAACTTCTGTAAACCCGGATCCGTCAATCCCTCACTCAGCCGCTTAAATCGTTCACAACTTCTGGCTTCAATTAAAGCCATAGTGAGAAGCTGATCTAATAGTCTTCCTTCCCGGCTTCCTCCCTTTTGTTGAAAATCAAACAACGCATTTACATACTCGTCTTTACGTTGCTTCCCAAGCTGAAGACCTCTTTTATGAAGTTCTGCCAAAACGAGTCTAAAATGTCCCCATTCTTCAGTTACAATTGGGGATAGTTCAATTACTAGTTTTTCTAGCTCCGAATATCGTTGGATGATGCTGATACAAGTAGTGGCTGCTTTTTGCTCACAAAAAGCATGATCAGTAAGAATTTCTTCCAAGGATAGGGCTGCCAAATCCACCCATCGGGGATCTGTAGGTAATTGAAGCCCCAATATAGTCTTTGTGTCTATGGATAATTCCATACCCAAAACTAACCATTTGCTTGAAAATCAATCAAAAAGGCGGACAGAATTAGGCAAAAAAATAGGGCTAAACCCTTGTTGTTCTGCTAAATATGTATATTTTTGCGGCCCTGATGTCGGATGAATCAGATAATCGGATGAAAATTTAAATTTTTAAAGATGCCTCTAACAAAAGAAAAAAAGTCAACTGTTTTGACTCAATTTGCCGGTTCTGCAAAAAATACCGGTTCCATCGAAGGTCAAATCGCTCTTCTTACTGAGCGTATTTCCCTGATCAGTGGTCACTTGCAAAACAACAAGAAGGATTTCTCAACTCACCGCGGTTTAATGCAGTTAGTTGGAAAGCGTAAGCGACTGTTGAATTACCTCCAAAAGCATAATCTGACTGGATACCGCCAGCTGATTGAGAAGCTTGGAATCAGAAAATAATTTATCAATTTGGTACTTCATATTTAAACCAATATCTCTTTGATATTGGTTTTTATTCATGCGCAAATTTTTCGCAAGAATAAAACCGAATGGAGTACCCTTAACTAATCTATATGTTGAAACAACCTATTCGTAAAACCTTTTCAATAGGAGAGGGTCGCGAAATTACAATTGAAACAGGGCGTTTAGCTCGTCAGGCTGATGGTGCGGTTACAGTTACCATGGGTAATTGTGTTATTCTTGCTACTGCTGTCGCCAATAAAGAACCTAAAGAAGGACAGAGCTTTTTCCCTTTGACAGTTGACTATCAAGAAAAGTTTGCAGCTGCAGGCCGTATCCCCGGTTCTTTCTTTAAGCGTGAAGCAAAGTTGAATGACTACGAAATTTTGACAAGCCGATTAATTGACCGAGCATTAAGACCACTTTTTCCTGAAGACTATTTCTGCGATGTTCAAGTATTGGTAACTCTTGTTTCTAGTGATCCTGAAATTATGCCTGATGCATTAGCTTGTCTGGCGGCATCTGCTGCGTTGGCTGTATCAGATATTCCCATCAAAGAAATTATTTCTGAAGTCAGGGTTTCTCGAGTAAATGGCCAATTTGTTATTAACCCTACTCGTACCCAGATGGAAAGCTCTGATATGGATTTTATCATAGCTGCTACTGAAAAGAATTTGATGATGGTAGAGGGTGAGGCACAAGAGTGCAGTGAAGAAGATCTTTGTAAGGTATTGGAACTGGCACATGATGCGATTCGCATTCAAGTGAAAGCGCAACAAGAATTGCGTCAAATGGTTGGGAATAATGAAAAGAGATCATATACCAAACCAGCTACGGATGAAGCGCTTCGCGAAAAAATTTACTCTTTTGCAAAACAAAAAGTATACGAAGTAGCAAAAGGGAAATTTGGCAAACATGAGCGTAGTGATCGTTTTGATCAGATTAAAGTGGAGTTGATGGACTTTTTGAAAAAAGATGCAGGCCTATCTCCAGAAGAGAGTTTGCCAGATCTTACAAAAAAATTAGCCTCTACTTATTACAGCGATCTACAATATGATGTTGTTCGTGATATGATTTTGGATGAACGTGTACGATTAGATGGAAGAGATCTGGAGACAGTTCGTCCATTGGATATGGAAGTGGATGTTTTACCTTCTCCACACGGATCTGCTCTATTTACTCGAGGGGAAACACAGTCATTAACAACCGTGACGCTCGGTACTCCAATGGATGAACTATTGGTTGAAAGTGCTGCGAAGTCGGTTGATTCTAAGTTTTATCTCCATTATAATTTCCCTCCATTCTCTACTGGTGAAGTCAAAATGATGCGTGGTCAAAGTCGCAGAGAAGTAGGTCATGGTAATTTGGCTCAACGATCATTAAAACAAATGATGCCTACAGGAGATTTTCCTTATACTGTTCGTGTTGTAAGTGATATTCTGGAATCAAATGGATCATCTTCAATGGCGACAGTTTGTGCAGGTTCCTTAGCATTAATGGATGCGGGAGTGGGAATACCCAAGCACGTATCGGGTGTTGCTATGGGTTTGATTACGAAAGGGGAGAAGTACGCAGTACTGACCGACATTCTAGGAGATGAAGATCACCTTGGCGATATGGATTTTAAAGTTACCGGTACTCGTGATGGAATTTGTGGAGTGCAAATGGATATTAAAGTGGATGGATTGAAAATGGAAGTTATGCGCCAGGCATTGGAGCAAGCACGTCGTGGCCGTCTTCATATTCTGGATGCAATGTACCAAGCTATTCCTGCATCACGAGCTGATGTGAAACCACATGCACCACGTATGGTGAAGTTGTTTATTGATAAAGAATTTATTGGTGCTGTTATTGGGCCCGGTGGTAAAGTTATTCAAGAGATTCAACGTGAAACAGGTACTACAATTAATCTTGAAGAAGTTAACAACCGCGGAGAGGTAAGTATTTTTAGCACAAATAAAGAAGCAGTAGACAAGGCGGTGGCTTGGATCAAAGGAATTGTAGCTGTGCCTCAGATCGGAGATACGTATGATGCAGTTGTTAAATCAATAATGCCTTTTGGTGCATTTGTTGAGTTTCTTCCTGGAAAGCAAGGATTAGTTCATATCAGTGAAATCAGTTGGAAGCGTTTAGAGACACTGGATGGACTGGTGAAAGAAGGAGATCCAATGAAAGTTAAATTAATTGGCACAGATCCAAAATCTGGTAAGTTTAAATTATCGCGAAAAGCTTTATTGCCAAAGCCTGATAATTCAACTACTGAATCTGCACAATAAATTTAAATGACCCCTAGCGGGTCATTTTTTATGGAAGATTATATTGAAATAATAATACCTGTATCAAGTGAGGAGCAATCCTCACTTTTTATCGCTTCCCTCACGGCATTGGGCTTTGATGGATTTCTAGAAGAAGCTACATGTCTTAAAGCATATATCCCGCATACAACATTAAATCAATCAGAATTTGAGAGTTGGTGCACGGAAAGTCATGTTCAAGCTCAACAGAATTTGATAAAGCCTAATAACTGGAACCAGCAATGGGAATCAGATTTTCAACCTGTAAAAGTTGGAACTTTCGCTGTAGTTAGAGCTTCTTTTCATAACCCTGTCAATGAGGCGGAATACGATATTGTTATTAATCCTAAGATGAGTTTTGGGACTGGACATCATGCAACCACCTACATGATGATTGATCAAATGAGGAAAATTGACTTTTTGAACAAGCGAGTATTGGATTTTGGCGCAGGAACCGGAGTACTGGCTATTTTGTCAAAAAAAATGGGTGCTTCATATGTTGCAGCGATAGATAATGATACATGGAGTATAGAAAATGCAACTGAAAACATTCAATTAAATAATGCTGCTGATATTTTTGTTAGTTGTGCAGCACATCCTCCTGCGGCAGACACCTTTGATGTAATTCTTGCCAATATCAACAAATCTGTATTACTACGATTCATTCCAAATTTTCACTCTCTATTGACACCAAACGGACTTTTACTTTTAAGTGGCTTTTTATGTGATGATGTTGAAGATTTATCTAGTGTAGCTCAAACAAATGGGTTTATTGTAGAGTCTTCTCAGTCGCAAAATGAATGGATGTTTTTACGTTTGAAGCGACAGTGATTCGCGCCATATCTCTTGATAGATTAATAATTTATTATATTTTTGTTAAGCCCTACTTAGCATGAACGAAGTATTAGTGATTATACTGGCCTACTTGATTGGAAGCGTGCCCACCTCAGTATGGGTAAGCAAGCGTTTTTTTGGGATTGATATTCGCGATTATGGTAGCGGTAATGCTGGCGCTACAAATGTCTATAGGGTATTAGGATCCCGCTGGGGCACTTTTGTAATGATCATGGATATGCTAAAGGGTATGGCTGCCGTTCAATTGGCCTGGCTTTTACCTGCGTATGTTGACCAAGATATACAATTCCAGAATCTACAAACTGGTCTTGGCCTGGCAGCTGTTTTAGGACATATATTCCCTATTTGGGCGGATTTTAGAGGAGGGAAGGGGGTTGCTACTGTTTTTGGAATGGTACTCGGGATTTCACCAATTACAGCGGTAGGGTGTGTGGCAGTGTTTTTAATTGTCCTTTATCTGACGAGGTTTGTCTCTCTCAGCTCTATACTGGCAAGTATTGCCTTTCCCATTTTTATCCTTGTTATTTTTAACGTTGAGAACCCGCTTTATAGAGTTTTTGCTATCGCAGTTGCCTTAATTGTATTATTGACGCACCAAAAGAATATTGGCCGTTTATTGCGTGGAGAGGAATCCAAAGCTCCGATTTTAAAAAGTCGAGACCGTCGCCGTCGTGAAAGGACAGATCGAAGAAAAACGGATATATAGCCATAACTATTAGATAGTCAATGGTTTAAGATTTTTTCTACTATTTTCACCTGTTTCTTTACATTAGTTAAAGCCGAATTTTGCCCATTTTTTGGTAACTTCACATCCCTTTAAAGTTTTACCTATGTCCCTGTCCATCTTTGAAAAGTTGCAACTGGCTGATGAGAAAAACTTACTAATTCAAGGTTTGCCTTCCTCCATAGAAAAACAGTTTAGCAAGTTATCTTTTGCTAAAAACGTTACCCCTCTTCTAAAAAATAGGAAAATAGATTTTGCACTTGTGTTTGCTGTTAACGAGGTGCAACTAAATGGTATTCTGAGAGATGTGATGCCAAACTTAAAAGAAAACTCTAAGTTATGGGTTGCTTATCCAAAAGCTACTTCAAAAATTGTTACTGATTTAAACAGGGAGTCTAGTTGGAATCAATTAACTGGCGGTGGGTATGAGAGCATTGAGCGAATTGAATTGGACCATGTTTGGAGCGCACTTCGTTTCACTCGTTGTGAAATGGAAGCTGTTGTTAACGGATAATAACAGAGCCTACCGCATCAGCTAGGGCTTTCTCTAATTTTTTTAGGTGTTCGTGCGTCTGTAGCAAAACCTTTATTTCCTGGCTGTCTTTTTCGTTTTCTAAGTCTTTTTGGTTGTCCATCAGCATTCTCTTTATCTTTTTCAATTTAAGATAATGAATGGCAGAACGAATTGCCTCTGGTGTCCTGTCTTCCTCTGATTGAAGGTAGGTTAATAAAGAGTCTTTTTTATCTGGCGTTAAGGTTTCAATAAACTCTTCATATGGCTTTTCAAATAGGGTTGATTGATATCCGGTTGCCTGACTGAAGTCTTGCTTCCATCGTTGACTTTCTTCATGTGGAAACTGAAGAAGAGAAACGGCAAATGCACTTAGCTGTTGGTCGCTATGATGCACAAAGTATTGAGATCCGATCGAGGAGCGGCCACTTCTTTTTTCTTGCTGATAGGCTTTGAATAACTGAAGTACGCTCTCGTTTTCAATTAAAGATTCATCTATTTCTTCAAAAATATAATCAGCAACACTAGTTCCATTTTCCCAATTTCGACTACCAAATTCTAATAGAATCCTAGCTACTTCTTTTTCTTGTAATTCGTCTTTGAATAGCAGGGCAAACGTAGCGTCATCAAATTCGTTTTCCTCTGACTGCCTTGCATTTTCTTCAAATGTTTTTGCTTCGTTAGTTGGAATTCTTTTTTCCTGCTGGCTAATTCGATCTCGTATATATTTATTTACAAGTGTATGTAAGCCGGCCTCTTCAATTTTTAAGAGATTGGCACATTGCTTTATATAATCTTGCTGCTTGGTAAAGTCTTCCGCTTTATTGATTCTTGAAATCGATTCAGCAATTCGGTTTACAACTTTTGCCTTCTGCGCGGTATCTGTACCCGCTTCTTGTAGAGCAACTTCCAGTTGAAAGAGAATGACATCTTTCTTATTTGTATCAACAAATGTTCTGAATTGTGAAGGACCCAATTTGTTGACATAACTATCCGGATCATCTCCATCTGGGATAAGTACAAGTTTAACTTCTAGTCCTTCTTCCAGAGCCAAATCGAGGCCACGCAAAGCTGCTTTAATGCCAGCTTGATCTCCGTCGTAAATGATAGTGAGATTGCGGGTGTACTTCTTTATCAATCGAAGTTGGTCGATTGTTAGGGCTGTGCCACCCGAGGCAACTACGTTTTCAATGCACGCTTGATGTAGAGAAATCACATCCGTATAGCCCTCCACTAACAGGCATTCATTTGCTTTATCAATCGCTTGTCTGGCAAAATAAGATCCATAAAGAATCTTACTTTTTACATAAATCTCATTCTCGGGAGTATTGATGTATTTTGGAGCTTTCTCGGTCGAAGTCAGAATACGGGCGCCAAAGCCTAATACTTTTCCGCTGTGGTTGTGAATTGGAAATATGACCCGGGAGCGGTAATTGTCTTGTAGTTGATCATAGCGGCTATTACTGAGCCCTGCTTTTTGAAGAAGGTCTGGATTAAATTGTTGTTTTAATGCAGCCTGTGTAAAAGCGTCTCTTTGTTCCGGGGAATAACCTAACTGAAACTTTTGAATTATTTCTTTCCTAAATCCTCTTTCCTCAAAATAACTTAAACCGATTGCCTTTCCTTCTTCAGTTTGTAGCAATTGATTTGTAAAAAACTCTTGGGCAAATTGATTCAATGCAAATAGACTATCTGCTACTTGCATAGCCTGTCGTTGATCGTCGTTTAGTTGCGTCTCTTCAATTTCAATTTGGTAACGTTGAGCGAGCCATTTTAAAGTTTCTGGATAGCTGTATTTTTCATGCTCCATTACAAAGCTGACAACATTCCCGCTTTTGCCGCACCCAAAACACTTGTATATTTCTTTAGCGGGTGAAACAGTGAAAGAAGGGGTCTTTTCATTGTGAAAGGGGCATAGCCCTAATAAATTTGTGCCTCTCTTTTTGAGTTTGACAAAACTGCCAACAACATCGGTGATGTCGGCTCGCGCCATTATTTGCTGTATCGTTGCCTGCGTAATCAAAATGGGTCTAAGCTTTTGTGTCGTATTTTATGCAAACTTCTTCATCTTTTTCTGAGTAGGAAATTTTAAATTCTTCTAACACTTCTTTAGGTACTCCATTCCATTGGTTAGGTTGGTTCCCCACATATTCAAGATCTTTTACGCCTATCTCCGACGTGTAAAAACCAGTGGCTGTCAGATTCCGTAAAAGTGTAAAAAAAGACACACCTTGCTTTAAGTTTTTGGGAGTTTTCTCCGGAAAAGCGATTTGGTCGATCAAAGCTATCTGTTCGGTAGGAGCGCACTGAATAAAGGGCTTTTCATAATTTTTGAACATTTGAAGATCCAGCCATTTAAGTCCACCTCTTAAAGGTGTTTGATGTTCGGGCATATCTTTTACAATGAACTCTAAAAATGCGGGTACACCAGCTTCGCTGGCTGAACCGCTTTTTTCATCTTTCGGAATGATTATGTCCACCAACACTGTAATTGTAGCCAATTCATGCGCAGTAAAAAATTTCTCCTGTGAGAGAATCTTCTTTTCTAAGATAATCTCGTCCGGACTTCTATCTAAGTTGAAGGTAGGTTCTGTTTTTGTTGACTCGTCGTCCGGAGAAGTTTTACAACCACTTAACGCTATGGGAGATGCCAGTGCACCAGTAGCGAGCAGTTTCAAGGATTTTCGTCTGTCCATTATAATTCGTTTTTCTTTAGTTGATCAATTATGTATTCTGATGCTCTCATTGAGAGCGCCAATATTGTCCAGGTTATGTTCTTATCCGCCTGTGAAACAAATTGACCTCCGTCAACACAGAATAAATTTTTACAATCATGTGCCTGGCTCCATTTATTAAGGGCAGAACGTTTGGGGTCATTTCCCATTCTAACTGTTCCGGCTTCATGAATGATTTCACCGGGTTTGCTAAGACCCCAATTGTTGTGTGGGCCATCATCTGCTCCCCAGGTTACGATAGCACCCATATTATGCATGATCTCTTTAAAAGTTTCTTTCATGTGCTTTGCCTGGTTTATTTCATGCTCACTCCACTTCACATTAAACTTTAGTACAGGGATTCCGTAACGGTCAACTGTATTGGGATCAATTGCACAATAATTACTTTCTAAGGGGATAGCTTCTCCACGACCTGCCATTCCCACGCCACAACCGTAGAAATAGCGGTAATCTTCTTTTAATGATGCGCCATAACCACCTGCTTCTTTTTTAACACCTTTAACCAGATATTTACCATTGAGGTTTTCAATGC